>SWCD01024193.1_pt1 | contig 41836 bp, 30 predicted proteins | sample 4693011 | NCBI WGS metagenome assembly SWCD01 (sample SAMN10267278, study PRJNA491770) | bioreactor metagenome | isolation source: DHS bioreactor inoculated with marine | place: Japan: Omine Ridge, Nankai Trough
GGCTTTGTTTCAGGTCATGCTTACGGTAAATCATTACGTACCGTGAAAACCTGTGTGGGTTCAGAATGGTGTCGTTTCGGTACTCAGGACTCCACCGGCTTGGGCATCAAGGTTGAAAAAATGACCTGGGGTTCATGGACACCGCATAAATTCAAAATTGCTGTATCAGGTTGTCCGCGTAACTGTGCTGAAGCCACCATCAAGGATTTCGGTATTGTCTGTGTTGATTCAGGCTACGAACTGCATGTCGGTGGTAACGGTGGTATCAAAGTTCGTGCGACTGATTTCCTGTGCAAAGTCGCTACTGAAGAAGAAGCGATGGAATACTGTGCAGCCTTTATGCAGCTTTATCGTGAAGATGCCCATTATCTGGAACGTACCGCACCGTGGATTGAACGGGTGGGACTGAAAAGCGTTCAGGCCAAAGTGGTTGATGATCATGACAACCGCAAAGTCCTGGCACAGCGGTTTTACGAGTCACAGGAAAAATCGCAGGACGATCCCTGGGCGGAACATGCTGCCAAACAGCGCGAAAACTATATTCCCATCAAGCAAGTAGGTTAACAACAGATGCAAAATTGGACTGAAGTAGGACCGGTAGAAAGCGTACCGCAAAAAGGCTCACGAGTGATGACAACGCCGGATGGGGATGTGGCGATTTTTCGGACCAGTGGTGATGAGGTCTTTGCCTTATTTGATCAATGCCCGCATAAAAAAGGTCCGTTATCCCAGGGGATTGTTTACGATAAACGTGTAGCCTGCCCATTACATAACTGGGTGATTGATTTAAGCAGCGGTGAGGCCACTGGTCCAGACGAAGGTTGCACCCGTTCATTTGATACCAAAGTCGAAGACGGCCTGATTTACATTGCACTCTGAGGATTGACTGTTGGCACAACACGCAACACAAACAACTTGTCCCTATTGTGGCGTCGGCTGCGGCGTTTTAGCTGCTCCGCAAACCGATGGTACGGTCGCCATAAAAGGTGATCCGTCCCATCCCGCTAATTTAGGACGCTTGTGTTCAAAAGGTTCTGCTTTAGGGGAAACCGTCGGTCTGGATAATCGTTTGTTGTATCCACAGGTAAATGGCAAACGGGTTGACTGGGATAACGCATTGAACCATGTCAGTGACCGGTTTAAACAGATCATTGATGAACATGGTCCGGAGGCCGTGGCGTTTTATGTGTCAGGTCAAATTCTGACCGAAGATTACTATATGGCCAATAAACTGATGAAAGGTTTTATTGGCAGTGGCAATATCGAGACGAATTCACGCTTATGCATGTCTTCTGCAGTGGCCGCGCATAAACGTGCATTTGGCAGTGATACGGTGCCGTGCAGCTATGAGGATCTCGAACAAACTGATCTATTGGTGATTGTCGGTTCCAATACTGCATGGTGTCATCCGGTACTGTTTCAGCGTATTACTCAGGCCAAGCAAAACCGGCCGAATATGAAAGTGGTAGTGATTGACCCCCGAAAAACGGCCACCTGCGATATCGCCGATTTGCATCTGCCATTACGGCCAGGTGCGGATGCGTTTTTATTTAATGGTTTGCTGAGCTATCTCAAACAGCATGACTGTATCGACTGGCATTATCTTGAGCAATATGTGGAAGGCTTTGCATCATCACTGGATTCGGCGGGAAAAACCGCGGCCAATATTCCACAAGTGGCACGTCAGACGGAAATATCGGAAGCCGATATAGCAAAGTTTTATCAATTGTTTGCTTCGACTGAAAAAACGATCAGTCTGTTCTCTCAAGGCGTTAATCAATCGACCAGCGGCACGGATAAATGTAATGCCATTATCAACTGTCACCTGGCCACTGGTCGGATTGGCAAAGTCGGTATGGGGCCGTTTTCCATTACTGGTCAACCCAATGCGATGGGCGGGCGTGAAGTCGGTGGCTTGAGCAATCAGCTGGCGGCTCATATGGAAATAGACAAACCAGAACATCATGATCGTTTGTCACGTTTCTGGAATACCGATCGCTTAACCAATACTGCCGGTCATAAAACTATTGAGATGTTTCATGCGATAGAGCGTGGCGACATCAAAGCTGTCTGGATTATTGCCACCAACCCGGTGGTGAGCATCCCGGATGCTGATCAGGTCAAGAGAGCGTTGGAAAGCTGTGAATTGGTCATTGTTTCTGAAATTGAAAAGCAAACGGACTGCACCGAATTTGCCGATGTACTGCTGCCGGCGCTTGGTTGGGGCGAAAAAGACGGCACTGTCACCAACTCTGAAAGACGTATCAGTCATCAACGGGCTTTTTTACCAGCACCCGGTGAAGCTAAAGCCGATTGGTGGATGCTCAAGGAAGTCGGCAAACGTATGGGCTTTGCTGAACAGTTTCAGTTTGAAACGGCCGTAGATGTCTTTCGTGAACATGCCAGATTGTCTGCCTTTGAAAATCAGGGACAGCGTGATTTTGATATTAGCGCTCTGGCCAATATCACCGAGCAGGAATATGAATCGTTGCAACCCATTCAGTGGCCAGTGACCGAAAATGCGCCTCAGGGCACAGCGAGAATGTTTACCGATAATCATTTTTATACCGCTTCCGGTAAAGCCAGAATGATTGCGGTTGACCCGCATTATCCGCAAAACGAAGTCGATGATACCTATCCTTTAGTGTTAAACACCGGCCGTATCCGTGATCAATGGCATACCATGACCCGCACCGGACGGGCACCCAGATTAAATGCGCATATCAGTGAACCGATGATTGATATGCACCCGGTCGATGCCGGCCACTGGCAGATCCAGAACAAGGCTCTGGCCCAGGTTGAAAGCAAATGGGGACGACTCACCGGAAGGGTGAATTTAACTCAGGATCAACGCCCGGGCAGCATCTTTGTGCCTATTCACTGGAATGGACAGTTTGCCTCACAGGCACGTGTCGACACATTGGTCGCACCCCTAACCGATCCCATTTCCGGTCAACCCGAGTCCAAACATACCCCGGTGAATGTACGTCCATTTTTACCGCGTTGGCATGGTTTTATTTTATCCCGCCAGCCATTGAGTCTCACTGAAACAGCCTATTGGGTCAAGGTCAAAGGTCAGCAGTTCTGGCGCTATGAACTGGCTGGTGAAAACTGGGTAGAGCAACCACTTGAGTGGATTCAGAATATTACAGAACAGCAAGGTGAATGGATTGAATTCAGTGACCAGCGAGCTGGCCGCTATCGTGCTGCCAATATTGTTGATAATCAGTTACAGACTGTGATGTTTCTGGCTGCCGACCATCATCTGCCAGAACGTGGCTGGCTATCTCAATTATTTTCAGAAGAAACACTGGATGCAGCTGCCCGGCAGAGTCTGCTTGCAGGCCGTCCAGGGCCGGGACAGCAGGATAAAGGCAAAATGGTTTGTGCCTGTTTCGGTGTTGGCGAAACCACCATTAAAGACGCTATCCGTAAAGGTGAAGCCAAATCGGTTGATGATATTGGCCGATGTTTAAAAGCAGGGACCAACTGTGGATCCTGCATTCCCGAATTAAAACAGTTGTTGGCTAATTCCTGACAGCTGTCAGGGCAGAGCTTGTTTCTGCCTGAACAAATTGACGAGTGTTGTGTATTTACGATGATGCATTGCCCTCTGAACCGCCCAGCGCGTATGCAGCCATAACGACGTGGCAAATCAATCTCTATTTTTTTGATATTTCGGTCGCCGAAGGTATTTTCGCGGCCCGTAAATTAAGGAAGGATCATGTCAAAATTACCTACATATACTGCAACGACGTTGATGGCGAGCTTCATTGGCACATTTTCAATGACAGCGGCTGCAGCCGAACAAGACAGCTTTATCGAAGCCCTGACTGGCGGAAAGGTCAGTTTTTCTGCCCGTGCCCGTTATGAATCTGTTGAACAGGATAACGACCTGAAAGATGCCGATGCATTTACCGTGCGTTCTACCCTGGGGTATGAAACCGGCCGTTTAAATGGTTTTGGTGCATTTCTTGAGTTTGAGAATGTTACTGATCTGGGCGGTGATAATTACAATAGCACCACTAATGGTGAGACTGAATATTCAGTAGTGGCAGATCCGGATGGTACTGAAGTCAATCAGGCTTATCTGAGTTATCAGGGCTTTGATACCGTTGCGAAATTTGGTCGTCAGCAAATTACCTACCGGGATGCACCATTCCATCGTTATATTGGTAATGTGTTATGGCGACAGAATCATCAAACCTTTGATGCTTTTTCGATTCAGAATACTTCTTTACCTGATACCAGGCTGAGTTACGCTTTTGTCAATAAAATAAACACTATTTTTGGGGATGATCGTGATGCTGGGATTATCAGAAATGGCGTAATTGATGTTGAAGCTCATTTGCTTAATGCCCAATACAGCGGTTTACCATTTGGCAAACTGGAAGGCTATGGGTATTTATTGGAATATGAAGATGCCGAAGCGACCTCTTCTAAAACATTGGGTGTGCGACTCAGTGGTGCTCCTGCGATCAATGATGCCTGGAATCTGGTTTATACAGCCGAATATGCCCGTCAAAGTGATTATAAAAGCGGCACCATGGATGCTCAGGATTATTATCTGGCAGAGCTGGGTGCCAAGCATAAAGGCTGGATGGCCAAACTCTCTTATGAAGTGCAGGAAGGCGATGGAACGGACAGTTTTAAAACACCCCTGGGCACTAATCATGCGTTTCAGGGCTGGGCCGATCAATTCCTGAACACTCCGGCACAAGGACTGAAAGATACTTATTTAACAGTCGTTGGCAATGTGATTTTCGGAGCCAAACTGATTGTTTCCTACCATGACTTTGAAACGGACCAGGACAGTCTGGATGCCGGTAATGAGCTGGATGTTCTGTTGGAGAAAACCTTTAACCAGCATTACACCGTGGGTGTGAAATACGCTGATTATCAAGCGGATGATGAATTTCCATCGTTAGTGGATACTGAAAAGTTCTGGGTCTATGGACAAGTTAAGTTCTGATATCTCCTCGGTATTAGAGGCTGTTGATTTTTCATAGCTGCCTTTGTTGTACCAGCCAGCCCTTCAGGGCTGGCTTTTTTTTATCTGTAATTCTGCTTCGGCGCACCAAAAATAAGCGATGGTCCGTTTACTACAGCCCATTTTAATGCAAGACGTGACAAGATGAATTTTTAAGTTACTGATAAATAATAACTTTATCTCTGGCACAGCTTATGCAATATCGTTGTCGTTGCCATACAAAGAAGGAGGCCACAACAATGGGATACTTAGTTGATTTTTTCTATTTGATGAAAGAGTTATTCAAGCTGCTTTTGTTGGTGTTGATTTCTCCCTTAGGCTTAATGGCTGGTTATCTTTTCAGCTGGGAATAATCGGAACAACGACTAATTGAGAGTCAGGCTATGATAGTCAACCCCACCATTGCAGGTGCATTATCGGTAGCAGCATGTTTTGCTGCTACCAGACAATTCACCCTGAATTTCCGTGATAAACGACGTACAGAATTTGCCATTTCCCAACTGGTTAATTTAAAACAGTTAATTGATTTATCTCAGCAACATCGGGGCACCAGCAGTGCTGTCTGTGCTGGAAATGCTTCCCTGGTCGGCAAGCTGACCTTTCTGCAGCAACAAATCGATCAATTTATTCTCGGTGCACAAAACACCGAAATGCAAACGTTACCGCAATGGCAATCGTTTGTAGATCACTGGCCGCGACTGAAAAAGCAGATACTGGATCGCAAGCTGACTCCTCATCAGGTTATCCGGCAGCACAATGCGATGATCGAAGGCCAATTGTCTTTGTTTGATGATCTTAGCCGTTTGTACAACCTTCACCATTTTATGCTGGATAACATCACTCGCTTATCCGAAATCTGTCTGGACACTCTCAGAGCTGCTGAAATTCTCGGCCAAATGCGTGCCGTTGGATCGACCCTGTGTGCCCGAGGTCAGACAGGGGGCACCGAAACAATGATGTTGTCATTCCAACGTTTAACAGCAAACAGCAGGATCGGTGAATTACTCAGGGAAATTGCCGGAATTCGTAATAAAGACCTGGTGGGAATTCTGGCTGGTCAAAACGGCAAAATCGAACGCGATACAGATTTATTGTTACAGACCATTGATCAACAAGTGCTGATTGAAGGTTCGATTACCTTATCAGCCGATGATTACTTTAAAACGGCCTCCCGTGCCATTGATACGGTACTCAATGTGTTTTCTCTTATCATTAACTATGCTGCGGATAATCATGCGAAACTCAACTGACATCATGACACAAAATTTTAACTCCACATTGGTGTGCGATCGTTCTGATATAGCACAGCAATTAGTCGAACAATTGAGTGGCACCATGTTTGAGGTGACCAACCAATCGGCTTCTCTTCCTAAACTAGCCATGAAACAACTCGAATTTACTGGCATGTTCATTCTGGCCGTTCGTAATTGCGATAGTGACATGATGGCGCTTGTCGATATGTTACTCAGACAGCAGCCAATGCCAGTGGTTATTTTCACCGACGTTTATGACGCGCAGGTCGAAAAACAGGCTATTGAGCTTGGCGTCAGTGCGTATGTGGTTGATGGTTTACAACCGCATAGGGTGTTGCCGTTACTGAGCACAGCACGAAACCGTTTTCTGCAACAACAGACGATGCGTCAACAGGTGCAATCACTGGAAACCAAACTGGCAGAACGCAAGATTATTGACCGTGCAAAAGGCGTTTTGATGCAGCAGCGTCAGTGCAGTGAGGACGAAGCTTATCGTCTGTTACGCACCACAGCGATGAACCAGAACATGCGTCTGGCGATGTTGGCAAAACAGGTCTTGGCTACAGCAAACCTGCTGGAAACTCATCCTCATAACTGAGTTAAATAAAATGGTCTGTTACTGCACCATCTGAGTGCCAGACCTTTTGTTAAGCCCCAAAGCGACGCAAGTTGAAATTGATTATTAGTAAAGCGATTTTATAAGTGACTGAAATATATTATTTTTTAAATAGGTATGTGATTGGCATATTAACTGCAAATAGGACAGTGGGATCTGTTGTTTTTTCATAGCCGTTTTTGTTCTTGGCTATGAAAAACAGAGGGTCCTGGAACAATCCAACGCAGGATTGAAAACCGTGTCAGGAAATGATTTCCCCGGTATCGGGCAACGTCGCCGTTTTCTGTCCTCTGGCCTTGTTTTTATGATCTCCAGTAATGGAGTCATCAGAATCAACTGGCCCTAAAAGTTGGAGCTATTTATGTCTTTACCTAAAGTGAATTCACATTCCATACGCCGCTGGTTATCTGCCGTTGGCATCATTGGTGTTATCAGTTTTTCGACAAACTCACTGGCAGCTCCGGGCGAGCTGGAAAAAGAAGATCTTCGCCTCGGTTTTATCAAGCTCACCGATATGGCGCCATTAGCAATCGCCTATGAAAAAGGTTTTTTTGAAGATGAAGGCTTGTACGTCACGCTGGAAGCCCAGGCAAACTGGAAAGTGCTGCTGGATGGAGTAATTAATGGTGCACTTGATGGTGCTCATATGCTTGCCGGACAACCGCTTGGTGCGACAATTGGTTATGGAACTCAGGCCGATATCATTACCGCCTTCAGTATGGATCTAAATGGTAATGCGATCACCGTTTCCAATAATGTATGGGAACAGATGAAACCTCATATCCCCACGGCTGAGGATGGCAAGCCCCAGCATCCAATCAGTGCTGAAGCTTTAAAACCGGTTATTGATAGTTACAAACAGCAAGGTAAGTCGTTCAATATGGGCATGGTTTTTCCTGTCTCCACCCATAACTATGAATTACGTTACTGGCTGGCAGCTGGCGGCATTCATCCAGGCTATTACGCACCGCACAAAGGTGACAGTAGTGGTCAGCTTAAGGCAGAAGCCTTGTTATCGGTCACACCTCCACCTCAAATGCCATCGACGATGGAAGCTGGAACCATTGAAGGTTATTGCGTGGGCGAGCCATGGAATCAGCAGGCAGTATTTATGGAGATCGGGGTACCAGTGATTACCGACTACCAAATCTGGAAAAATAACCCAGAGAAGGTGTTCGGTGTCAGCCAGCAATGGGCTGATGAAAACCCCAACACCCATATTGCATTAGTTAAGGCCCTTATCCGTGCTGCACATTGGCTGGATGCTGAGAATAATGCCAATCGTCCTGAGGCTGTTGAAATACTTTCACAAAGTTATTATGTCGGTGCTGATTATGATGTCATTGCTAACAGTATGACGGGCACCTTTGAATACGAAAAAGGTGATAAACGTGAAATCCCCGATTTCAACGTGTTTTTCCGTTATAACGCGACCTATCCATATTACAGTGACGCCATCTGGTATCTGACCCAAATGCGTCGTTGGGGCCAGATCCCGGAAGCCAAATCGGATAGCTGGTATACCGATATGGCAAAGAAAGTTTATCGTCCTGATATTTATCAAATTGCAGCAAAAGAATTGATTGAAGAGGGCAAGTTAGCTGCAGCAGATTTCCCGGATTTCACCTCTGAAACGGGTTTCAAACCGGCTCAAAATGAGTTTATCGATGGTATCGAATTTGACGGGACAGCACCTAATGCTTACCTGGAAAAATTTGCCATTGGCCTGAAAGGAGAGGAGCAGGTGGATTAATTCCCCTGCTTTTCATAAAACGGACAAAGATGGACTCTTATGAACGATAAACTTATATATTTTCTGGAAATAACGGGGCTCAACTGGTTCGTCCCACTGGCGAAAATCGCTGGTGGGGAACCCGCCGGGTTTCAATTTCAACAGCTAGTAAAAATGATTGGTTTGCCATTGATAGCGATGCTTGCCTTTCTATTTTTCTGGCATTTTGGAGCTGCCAAAGTTGATACCAGTCTTGGCCAATTACCCGGACCGGTTCAGGTATGGGAGCAGGTTAAGGTGCTGAATGAAGAACATCAGGCTGAACGTCAGCGTGAGACAGATTTTTATCAGCGCCAGGAACAGCGGAATGCGAACAAACTGGCGAAAAATCCCGATGCCGAAATTAAAGTTCGGGACTTCAATGGAAGACCCACTTTTATTGATCAGATATGGACCAGTCTGTTTACCGTATTTGTCGGTTTTCTGCTGGCCAGTTTGATTGCGATTCCGATCGGTATCGTCAGTGGTTTAAGTCAAAATCTGTATAACGCAATAAATCCTCTGATCCAGATTTTCAAACCAGTGTCACCACTGGCCTGGCTGCCCATTGTGACCATGGTGGTCAGTGCAGTGTATGTCTCGGCCGATCCGATGTTCTCCAAGTCATTTATTACCTCGGCCATCACCGTTATGTTGTGTTCTTTGTGGCCGACCTTGATTAATACTGCGGTTGGCGTGTCCTCCATTGATCGTGACTTGCTTAATGTGGGAAAGGTGTTGCGACTGGGATATTTCACGACGGTGTGGAAAATCGTGGTTCCTTCTTCCATTCCGATGATTTTTACCGGATTGAGAATTTCGCTGGGGATCGGCTGGATGGTATTAATTGCAGCAGAAATGCTCGCACAAAACCCGGGTCTGGGTAAGTTTGTCTGGGATGAGTTCCAAAATGGCAGTTCCAATTCGCTCAGCCGTATTATGGTCGCGGTATTGGCGATTGGTCTGATTGGCTTTGCCTTGGATCGCATTATGCTCACATTGCAGAAGTTTTTCTCATACGACAAAACCGCAAATATTCGCTAGGAGCAGACAATGGAAAGTTATTTAAATATCGATCATGTCAGCATTGATTTTCCAACCGCCAATGGCCCATTTAGGGCGTTGGACAATGTGAACATCCAAATCAATAAAGGCGAATTTGTCAGTATTATTGGTCACTCAGGCTGTGGTAAATCGACCGTTATGAATATTGTTGGTGGTTTGTATCAGGCCACTGAAGGTGGAGTGATTCTCCAGGGCAAAGAGGTAAATGAACCGGGTCCGGATCGGGCTATCGTGTTCCAGAATCATGCCTTGTTTCCCTGGCTTACTTGTTATCAAAATGTCGAATTGGCAGTGAAATCGGTGTTTGGTAAAACCCGTAATCGTCAGCAAATTCGTGACTGGACATTGCATAATCTGGAATTGGTGCATATGACTCATGCCAAAGATAAACTACCCGCGGAAATTTCAGGTGGTATGAAACAACGTATCGGTATTGCAAGAGCGTTGGCAATGGAGCCAAAAGTCTTGTTAATGGATGAGCCATTCGGTGCATTGGATGCGTTGACTCGTGCCCATTTACAAGATTCGTTGATGGAAATTCAGGCAGATTTGAACAACACCGTTATTATGATTACCCATGATGTGGATGAAGCCGTGTTGCTGTCTGACAAAATCGTGATGATGACCAATGGTCCGGCAGCCAGTATTGGTGAAATTCTGCAGGTAGATCTTCCCAGACCCAGACAAAGACTGGACTTGGCAGATAATGCCGATTACAACCATTACCGTTCTGAAGTGATTAAATTTTTACATCAAAGGCATGCCAGGAAGGCTGCCTAATGCGTTGAAATGAGCTAAATAAGACGCGTTGGCATGGATGCAAGTGTGAATCAAACCTGCTCAACTTGGGCAGGTATGATAATTAACAAAACTTCTCGGTGAATTGACCGCTATATTATGTTGAACACAGTTGCTTTCCAATCAGAATTTAAAGGTATGCCAATGCAGCAGATGCATGATGCTGAACAAACCAGTCTATATGTGACGGCTGATTATCATCATTTAACGTTGAGCAGTCATTTTCAGCCCATTTTCAGCATCTCGCATCGTCGTCCTGTTGGCTACGAAGGACTGATTCGCGCGGTCGATACAGAACAACAACCTCATTCACCACTAGAACTGCTGGCAATACCCCAAACCGGTGTTGAAAACCTGTCTTTGGATCGATTATGTCGACGGTTGCATATGCACAATTTTGCCCGTCAGCCGAATGGTGAAACATGGTTGTTTTTGAACCTGAATTCACAATGTCTGGTTTCTGAGCGGCCGGATGCCGGCTTTATGAACACATTATTTGAACAAACCGGTATTACTCCCCATCGCGTGGTGATTGAAATTCTCGAAAGTGAAATTGATGACCGGCAATACTTACGTAGTTTGATTCGCCACTTTCGGGATTTGGGCTGCCTGATAGCGATTGATGATTTTGGTGCCGGCCATTCCAATTTTGATCGTATCTGGGAATTGGAACCGGATATTGTAAAAATTGATCGCAGCATGATCCATGGTGCGGGCACCTCGAGTCGAGTTGAACGCATTCTGACTGGCGTCGTTTCACTGATCCACGAAGCCGGTAGTCTGGTGGTAATAGAAGGGGTGGAAACTGAACGGGAAGCGCTGGTGGCTATTGCCGCCAACGCCGATATGGTTCAGGGGTTCTATTTTGCCCGCCCGCAACAACGTATCTCCCAAAACACGAAATTTGCTGAAGATATTGATCATCTTTTGAAAATTCAGCAACGCCAGCGTTTTAAAAACAGCCATCAAATGAATCAGGATTTCAAAAAGATCGAAACACTGTTTCGTCAGGCTGTTAGTGAATTTTCTATTACCAATGCCTTTGATACCAGCACGCTTATTTTGTTTAAGGAAAAGCGTGCGGTGCGCTGTTATTTATTGGATGAAGTAGGCTATCAGATGGCCAGAAATGTCTATTCTCCACATTACCAGCAAAAAATGGATACGCGTTTTACCCCGCTTTTGTCAGGTGATAATGCTAATTGGTCACACAAACACTATCATTTCAGAGCCATTGAACATCCCGGTGAAATGCAGGTTAGTCGACCTTATCTATCCGTTGCAGATTCCAGAATGTGCATCACGGTTTCCCAGACGGTAGTGGTACATAACAAGCTTTATGTGTTTTGTTGCGATCTGGACTGGCAGGACGATTAACGCTAAAAATCCTTAGCGGATAACAAGGGGGGGGCATGTTTGAGGTAATCAAAAAGTACCGATATTTTTTGCTGCCACTCAGTCTGGTGATTATCTTTGATGTCACGTTACTGGCAATGAATTATCATATTTCGGTTCAGCTGGAAGCTTCCTCAATCAATATCAATATTGCTGGTCGTCAACGCATGTTGTCACAGAAAATGACAAAAGCACTGTTGTTAATGCGTTATCAGCAGAGTCAGGGGCTTAGTACCGACGAGGCTTATCAGGAATTGATGGAGGCCATGTCCTTATTCGATCAAACTCTGAACGCCATGATTAATGGTGGTGAAACGTTAAGCGCCAATGGTCAACTTATTCAGGTTGAACAATTCAAGGAAACCGTAATTCAAAAAACACTGAAGCAGTCAATTGAGTTGTGGGAACCGTTGTACCGGTCTATTCAACAAATGCAGCTTAGGGAATCGGCGTTGGAGCAACTGGTGAATGCCATGGTGGCGGATAATCCGCAGTTACTTGCCCTGATGAATAAATTAACCAATCAACTCGAAGCTTCTGCTAAACGGCAAACATATTTGTTGAGAGGACTACAGAGCATTATTGTGATTTTGATTCTGTTGTCATTTGTGATGGCAATAAGTCGATTGATCCGTCGCGAGCAGTATTTCAGCAAGCTGATGGAAAAAAGCTCAGATATCGTTATCGTCATCAATTCTGCCAGTGGCAATATCACCTTTATTAGTGCGTCAGTGAAATTATTGCTGCAACACGAAGAACGTTATTATCTCGGCCAACACTACCACCGCCTGTTTGATCAGGAATCAGCGACACGCATCTCACATTTATTATTACTGGCCAAAAAATTTCGTCCTTTGCCTTATAGCCGCTGTGAAGTACAACTGGTCAGGGCTGACAATGCACTAATTGATGCGGAAATGTTACTTCAACTCAATCGTAGTGAAGATGGTCGCACCATTGAACTCAGCGGTGATATTCGTGATATTACCGAACGCAAACAATTGGAGCTGGCGCTCACCGAAATGGCGCATAAAGACAGTTTGACCGGTCTGGCCAACCGGGCACAGTTCAGCCTGCTGGCAGAGCAGGCCATATTACAGGCACAGCGTAAGGGTACTTCGCTGGCGATGATGTTTATTGATCTGGATAACTTCAAATCCGTTAATGACGACTGTGGTCATCATGTGGGTGATGCTTTATTAAAAGAGGTGGCCCAGCGCATTGGTCAGCGTTTACGTGCATCGGATACCGTATTCCGTATTGGTGGAGATGAGTTTGTCGTGCTGATTAGTGATGTAGCTAAAGATACGCATTTACAAACGGTAGGCGATAAAATCATTGCCACACTTTCCGAAAAAATGGTGATTGATAACTGCCCTTGTCAGGTGGGGGCCAGTATTGGCATTGCCCGTTATCCCGAGGACGGTGAAAACATTGATGCCTTGTTAAAAGCAGCCGATGAAGCGATGTACCGGGTAAAACAATCAGGCAAGAATGCAGTGGCCTTTGTCGCCTGACAATCTGCACAGCCATGGTGCAGCAAGAATAACTACGGCTTAAATAAGTGCATAAGATACCTGTTTAAATAATAAGTACTTAACAAAATCAATAGCTTATAAGTTGGCATAATTCCCGCTTTAGATGATGACCAATGTTGGTCAAACGTTCTGAAGTGAGAACACAATGTCTGCCTCAAATTTAAAATTTTTATCCTTCAGCGGTAACAGCCGCATTTTACATCTCAGCTGGATGGCTTTTTTTATCAGTTTTGTGGTCTGGTTTAACCATGCACCATTACTGGTTTCGATTAAAGAAACACTTGGCCTCACCGACCAGCAAGTTAAAACTCTATTGATTCTGAATGTCGCGCTGACCATTCCTGCCCGGATTGTGGTGGGGATGTTAGTAGATAAATACGGCCCCAAAATCATGTATTCATTGCTGCTGGGGATTTCCAGTATGTTGTGTTTCTTTTTTGCGATGGCCGACAGTTTTGAACAAATGGCCTTAGCTCGTTTTATGCTGGGCTTTGTTGGTGCCGGTTTTGTTATCGGTATTCGAATGATTTCAGAGTGGTTTCCAGCTAAACAGGTCGGTCTGGCGGAAGGCATTTACGGGGGCTGGGGTAATTTTGGTTCAGCTGCAGCGGCGATGAGTCTGCCGACGATTGCGTTGATGTTTGGCGGTGATGAAGGCTGGCGTTATGCGGTAGCGCTGACCGGCTTAATTGCATTGATTTATGCGTTTATCTATTACAACAGCGTTTCTGATACGCCAAAAGGGTCAACTTATTTCAAACCGAAAAAGTCCGGGGCAATGGAAGTTACCAGCAAAGGCGACTTTGTTTTATTAATTCTGATGACTCTGCCGATGTATGGCGCTTTGGCACTACTGGCCTGGAAACTGTCTCCAAACGGGGTCTCATTACTGACTGAATCAGTATCCATGCTGATTTATGCTGGACTAATACTGTTGTTTTTGTACCAGCTTTATCATATTTTTCAGGTCAACAAATCTATATTTCATACGCCGGTTCCAGAAATTCATCGTTACAAATTCAAGCAGGTCGCGGTGCTGAATCTGGCCTATCTGGCAACGTTCGGTTCTGAGTTAGCGGTGGTGTCGATGTTACCGCTATTTTTCAGTGAAACATTTGATATTACTGTTGTTCAGGCCGGACTACTGGCATCCGGTTTTGCCTTTATGAATCTGGTCTCACGCCCAACCGGCGGTTACTTCAGTGATAAGCTGGGTCGTAAATTGACGCTGACCATTTGTCTGGCAGGCCTGGCTGTGGGCTATTTTGTTATGGGCCTGATTACGCCTGAATGGTTTATTGTATTAGCTGTGTTGGCGACCATGTGCTGTTCGTTCTTTGTTCAGGCGGGTGAAGGAGCGGTGTTTGCTGTGGTACCTTTAGTGCAACGTCGTCTGACGGGACAAATTGCTGGCATGGCAGGCGCATATGGTAATGTCGGTGCGTTATTGTTTTTGACGGTATTGTCCGTGGTCTCAGCGCAGTTGTTTTTCTGGGTAATTGCTGCCACCGCGGTTGTTACCTTGATCGTAGTGCAATTTATGGATGAGCCGCGCGGCCAGATGGCAGAAGTATTGCCGGATGGAACCGTGCAAATGATCGACGTGCATTAAACGGGATCGAGATCATGCTGAAAGTCCGTTGCGGGCAATACTCGCGGGCCGGAGTGAAAGCCGAAAATCAGGATGCGATCGGTTTTTATGCCCCGGAGAACAGCTTGCTGCTGGAAAGCAAGGGTACCATCTGTGCAATTGCCGATGGTATCAGTAGCAGCGAACAGGCCCGCGAGGCCAGTCATGCCGCCATCACCGGATTTATTGCTGATTATTTCAGTACACCAGATACCTGGTCGGTCAAACAATCCGGTGGCAAGGTTTTAACGGCGATAAATGTCTGGCTGTGTGGCCAGAGTCATCAGTTTCGGGAAATGTCACGAGGCTTTGCTACGACCTTCTCGGCGGTGATTATCAAATCAGTTACCGCTCATCTATTTCATGTTGGCGATGCCCGTATCTATCATTATCGTAATAATACGCTGGAACAACTAACCCAGGATCACCGTATAAAACTGGATCAAGGAAAGGAATATCTGGGACGGGCATTGGGAGTCGATTATGCTTTGGATATCGACTATAAAAACCTGGCTGTGGAACAGGGTGATGTTTTTATATTGATGACGGATGGTGTTTATGAGTTTGTTGCAGACAATGTCATTAAACAGCAGTTAAGCGACAATGCTGATCCTGAGCATTGTGCCAAAGAATTGTGTGAGTTAGCGTTGCAAAACGGCAGTGGAGATAATGTAAGCTGCCAAGTGTTTTGTATTGACGAGTTATCTGATCCCAAGCCGGATGAAGTCTATGCCCGATTGACGGCGTTACCGTTTCCACCAGAATTGTACGAAGGTGTCATTCTTGATGGTTACCGGGTGTTACGTGAGCTGCATGCCAGTTCCACCAGTCAGCTGTATCTGGCAATAGATACCCAAACCCAGCAGAAAGTGGTGTTGAAAACACCCTCAGTAAACTTTGAAGATGATCCGGCCTATCTGGAACGTTTTCAGCTGGAAGAGTGGATTGGACGACGAATTGACAATGCCCATGTCGTTCGCATCGTTGAGCAACAGCGTCCCCGACGCTTTCTTTATTATGTGATGGAATATGTGGCGGGCAAAACGCTGCAACAGAAACTGGATGATGAAGGGCCACTTAGTCTGAGTGAAGTCAGACAGATACTCCCACAACTGATCTCAGGACTTCGGGCATTTCACCGACTGGATATGCTGCATCAAGATCTTAAGCCCGGTAATGTCCTGCTTAGTGATGAAGGTGTGGTGAAAATTATTGATTTTGGTTCCACCCGAATAGCTGGTATCGCGGATGTGGCATCGCCGATAGAACGCAAAAAACTGCTGGGAACCAAAGAATTTACCGCGCCTGAATATCTACTGGGAGAACAGGCGGGAGTGCAGGCTGATCAGTTTTCTTTGGGCTCGATTATTTACCAATTGCTGAGCGGACAGTTACCTTACGGAAAGCGTTTCGAAAAACACATAAATCGTCAGCAATTGAGCCGCCTGAATTATAAATCTCTGACGCTAGTGACAAACGATATTCCTGTGTGGGTTGATAAAGCGATAGAAAAGTCCGTACAGCTTAATCCACAACGACGCTATGAAGCCTTATCCGAACTGCAGACGGACCTGCTAAAACCCAACCCGGCATTTTTACAAACTGAATTTGTGCCATTGATTGAACGTCATCCTGTGCGATTCTGGCAAACGTTAGCAGTATTAAGTTTGTTATTTAATCTACTATTGCTGTACCAACTATTGGGTTGATGGTGTCAGATCTTCATTTCTGATCGGTCACAAAGTAAAGAGGGGTCTACTAGGTGAGATTTCAGACTTCGCTTGATTTTAGTGATGGGAAACAACCATTGAAAACTCATTTGTATCAGAAGCAGTAATGCTAATAAACAATGAAAACTGATGATGAGAAATTGTTTAATACTGCGTTTGTTGAACATATATCACCCCACAACAACCAATCTAACAGTGTGGGAAAAATTAGCAGACAAATCTGAATTCAAGCTGAAGGATTTATTCCTGTTTAATACGTTAACAATCCATATTAGTAAAAACCAAAAAGCCGGGACAAGTCCCGGCTTTTTGAGAGATTTTAAATCGACTTATTTAATCGGCAGGAAATACAGTTTTCCGGCTTTCATATCGGGCATCAGAATATGTTTGCCATCGGCTGATAAAGCAATATCGGCTGCGGCTTCATACTCGTCGGTGATCAGTTGTGGCGTAGCTTTAGCTTCATTTAACTGCCATACCTTGCCGTTATTCCAGTCACTGATATATAAAAATCCATCAGTATCCCGAACCAGACCGTCTGCACCCCCAAAACCAGTGTTTACTTTTGTGGCTTTAGCGGAGTCAATATCCAGCTGGAACAAATCACCAGTGCCAAAATCAGCTACCAGCATCTTGTTATAGCCATCCATTAACAAACCATTGGGACGTTTGATACCGGAATTCTGGTTGATGATTTCAGTTACCTTGCCTTTGGCTGTAACTTGATAAATACCGGCATCTTTGCCGTTATCATCACCACTGTCGGACACATAGATATTGCCGTGACCATCAATCTCAACATCATTGAGAAACACTGGTTTACCTGGAAAGTCAGCTGGTTTAACCATCACTTCGCTTTTGCCATCCAAGCTGATTTTCACCAATTGATCGACATCGGCAACGTATAAGGTGTTGTTAAACATATCGATGCCTTTTGGATCGTTCAGGCCATCAACTAACGTTTCAGTGCTGCCATCGGTGTTCACAACAGTGACTTTACCATCACCATCTTTACCAAATTCACCGATTTCAGTGACAAATACCCGTCCATCCGGATGGGCGATAGCTGATTCCGGCATCATCAGATCTTCTATCGTGTTGTTGCCATGACTTGTGCTGGTGGTTTGAGCATCACTCTGTTGTTCACCGTAACTGACGCGGTAAATCACACCATTAAAATCATCAGAGACCAGCACCGAACCATCAGGTAATTGCAAGACGTCAGTTGGACGTCCCCACGCTTCACCATCCTTTAACCAGCCATCAATAAAGGTTTCATGACCACTGACTTTATTGTTTTCATCAAACGTGACACGCATTAACTGATAGCCAACCGGTTCTGTGCGGTTCCATGAACCATGCTGGGCAATGATGACATCACCTTTGAAATCTTCCGGGAACATGTTGCCGGTATAAAACTTCATGCCTAGTGCGGCGGCGTGTGCTTGAAATTCGACATCGGGATAAGTAACGTCTTTAGGCGGTGTTTTATCGGCCCAGTCTTCATGACGTTCTTTACCGCCGGCATAGTAGGGGAAGCCAAAGTGCATGCCTTTTTCAGGTGCAGCGTTTAATTCACCCGGTGGAATGTCATCACCCATCATATCGGTGTTGTTATCGGTGAAATACAATGTTCCGGTGTCCGGTTGGAAATCCATACCGACAGAATTACGAATACCTTCAGCATAGATTTCAACATCACTGCCATCTGGATTCATCCGGATAATGGTGGCTTCCTGACCTTTTACGTCGCAAATATTACATGGAGCGCCGACGGTGACATAGAGTTTGCCATCGGGTCCAAAGTCAATATAACGCCAGCCATGATGCGCTTTATCAGGCAGATCTTCATAAATCACTTCGCGCATTTCTTTAAAGGGTAGGCTCAGATCAAAGCCGGGCGCTGCATAGCGGGCAATACGGTTTTGTTCGGCAACATATAAGTTGCCCTGATACATGGCGACACCGTTACCCACTTTAAGGTCGTCAAGAATAGTGACCACTTCATCGGCTTTACGATCTTTATTACGATCCACTACTGCATAAGCTTTTTGGCCACGGGTACCGACAAACACGGTACCGGTGGACTGGCCCAGTGCCATTTGCCGTGCGCCAGGCACTTCTGCATAAACTTCAACTTTAAAGCCATCAGGTACATTGAGTTTATGCAGGTTTTTTTCGACATCAGCTGCATCGGCGAAGCTAGCAGTGCTAATTAAACCAAGCGAAGCAAGGGTTAAGGCACTTAGAGTCTTGAGGTTAAACTTCATAGGATTCCTCCATTGTGAAAAGCATTAGGTTTTTGATGTGGTGACAATGATTTTGCCAATTTGTTGGTTGGATTCCATGTACTGATGTGCAGCAACAATGTCATCCAATAAATAGGTTTTGGCAATAACCGGTTTGAGGTGGCCAGCCGCTAAGCCTTTTTCGATGAATTCCACACCGCGTTGTAAACGTTCGGCATCCTGGCTGATTTCAAACAGGGTATAACCACGGAAGGTGAGGCCTTTTGCCAGAGCAGTAAATAATGGAAAAGGTGTTGCGTCAGTGCTTAACGCACCGTAGACGAAAATTTGTGCGAATCGTCCACAGGCGTTGGCTAATTCATTTAATGCAGGCCCGGCGACAGGATCAAACACCATATCCGCACCTTTACCACCCGTAATCAGCTGGACCTGTTCGGTTATTTGCTGGGAGTCACTGACAATAACATGTTTGGCGCCATGTTCAAGCAACAAGGCCTTTTTAGCCGCTGTGCGGGTGATTGCTACTGGAAGGGCACCAACATGATTCGCTATCTGAATGGCGGCCAGACCGACACTGCTCGATGCCGCTGGAATCAGTAATGTCTGTCCTTGGGTTAACTGCCCAATATCAACCAATGCACCCCATGCGGTGAGATATTGCATCCACACAGCTGCTGCCTCATCGTCAGAAATACTGGCGGGTTGTTTAACAATGGCATGAACCGGCAAAACAGCTTTTTCAGCATAAGTTCCGTATTGATTCATTGAAAAAGCTGGAATCACATTGACCTTATCGCCAGTTTTGAACTGGCTGACATTGGAGCCTACCTGTTCAATAATACCTGACGCCTCGTAGCCTAGTCGTGCAGGAAGCTCGGGCGTTTCCAGGTATTGGCCACTGCGAAACATGACCTCGGCACGATTCAGACCGATGCTATTAATTTTCAGCAGCACTTCGTCGGCTTGCGGAGCGGACACCTGCATGTCGTCCAGTTGTAAAACTTCAGGTCCACCTGTTCGATGGAAACGAACAACTTTGCTCATAAAAATCTCCGGGTAATTGGTAGAAATAAATTATTTAGCGGGTGATCAATACACGATCAAAAGTCGTATCGATAAAAGCCTGCAGGGGACTGATGCTGGAATGCATCTTGGCGCGTAAAATTGCACCTTGCCAGCCTGATAGTAAAAACTCGGAAAGTTGTTCTATATCAGTATCTTCAGAGAGTTCACCACAATCGATAGCAGCTTGGATACACAGGCCAAATTGTTGTTTCCAGCCTTCGAACACTTGATCCAGCCGAACTCGGAATGTTTCATTTTGGCTGGATAATTCCTGTCCTAAGGTGCCAATCAGGCAGCCACGCTTACACTGACCTTCGCTGATTGTTTCCAGTCCATTTTGCAGATAGTTACGAATCCGTTGCAGCGGACTGACTTTTGTATCGCTGAGAAACGAGTCAATTTTTTCGTTATAGGCAATTGCGAATTCATCAATGATAGCCAGGCCGAAATCTTCTTTACTGGCAAAATAATAATAAAACGAACCTTTCGGTACGCCAGCGGTTTTTAACACGGTATTTAAGCCTGTTGGGTTAAAACCATGGCTGCCGATAACGTCGGTACCGACTTTGATTGATGATTGTCTTGTTTCGATGCGTGTCATATTAGACCGGTCGTCTAGTAAATGTGTGTTCACAGTAGACCAATCGTCTAGTAAATGCAAATCATGCTAAATCAACAGCGCTGAATTTTTGCTGCAATGTTTAAATCAACATGAACTAAGTTTGATGTAAAAGGCTCATAAAGCTTTAAGCTATATTTTCGTGCTCAATGCGGGCAGTAAATTCATCAAAAGGAGAGCGTTAATGGGCAGTAAAACATTGAAGTATTTGCCACTGGCATTGTTGTTAGGTTTCAATATAAATCCTGTTTCAGCAGAGCAAGCAGAAAAGTCGACAGTCGAGAAGATTGTTGATGTACAGCACGATTTATTCAAAGGACCAAGAGAAGGATTGCGTTCCAATCACACTAAAGGGGTGGTGTTAACCGGGGTGTTCCATCCGGCTGAGTCAGCTCGACAAATTACTTCTGCAGCACATTTGCAACAGCAGTCTTCTCCGATAGTCGTACGTTTTTCTAATGCAACCGGGTTTCCCGATATTGCGGACAATGATCCTAAAGGATTAGCCAAAGGTATGGCGATGCGTATTGATTTGGGCGACGAGGAATATACTGATATGGTGTTGAGCTCAGTGCCACGTTTTCCGGTGGCAACACCAGAAGCTTTTTTGGAAATGCTCACAGCAGTCAGAGATTCTGCTACTTCAGAAGCTGAGACCAAACCTATTCAACAATTTTTAGCTGACAATCCTAAGGCCAAGCATTTTGTTGAATATCCCAAACCCTTTCCGGCCAGTTTTGCCAATCTGTCCTACCATGGCATCAATGCGTTTAAGTTTACCAACAGCGATGGTGAGTCGGTTTATGGTCGCTATATTGTGACACCACTAGACGGTGTGAAAACATTGGAAAAAGATGATGCTGAAGCAAAAAACGAAAACTATTTGATGAATGAAATCCGTGAGCGTTTACCTGAACAAGCTGCCGAGTTTCGTTTATCGGTACAAATTGCTGAACCTGGCGATGAAGTGAATGATGCAACGGTAATTTGGCCTGACGATCGTCAAGTAGTTGAGTTAGGCACTATAGTGATCGAGGCACCAATGGCGGATGCTGCAGAATATGAAAAAGCGACGATGTTTAATCCGCTGGCATTGCCAGAGGGGATTGAGCCCTCTGCTGATCCTATTTTATTGGCCAGACCGGGTGCTTATGCATTGAGTTTTCAGCATCGCATGGATTGATCGGCAGCAAGACTGAAGCTAACCATACCGCGGGTAAATTTTTGAACATTCAAAGAGGATTGTTATGACACAAGCATCACAAACATTAAGAGAGATTGTCGGCTTAGGGCATCAGCCGACAAAGTTGAGTGATTCAGCATTAATTATGATTGATTGTCAGAACACCTATCGAACCGGTGTTATGCAGCTCACGGGTGTGGAAAAAGCTATTATTGAAGCCAAAGCTTTGCTGGAACGTGCTAGGGCGTTAAACATTCCTATCATTCATATTCAACATGATGGAGGTGTGGGCTCACCCTACGATCTCACTACGGATATTGGTCAGATTTCCAATGAAGTGGCACCTCAAGACGGGGAATACGTTATTACTAAAAACTTTCCCAATGCATTTGTGCAAACTGAATTGGATCAAAGACTGAAATCACTGAATATTGAAAATATAGTGTTGGCAGGCTTTATGACACATATGTGTGTAAATTCCACCGCGCATGGCGGATTTAATCTGGGGTATAAACCTACAGTTGTGGCCAGTACGACTGCAACCCGCCCGCTTCAGGCTGCTGGTGGCAAAGTTATTTCGGCTGAACAGGTTCAGGATGGCGCGATTGCTTCAACTCGAGATTTATATGCGGCAGTAGTTGATAGGGTTTCAGACCTGTCTGATTAACAGCTCAATAGAAAAGCCCGCCAGTTATCAACTCTGGCGGGCTTTTTTACTTATTCCTTTTCAAATGGAACAGGAATCGGTGTGTCGCCAGTAGAGGGTGGCAATTGTGGTACGGCAAATTGAGGCTGGTCACCCGTCAGGGTTTTCAAAAATGCCGTTATGTTTTGAATGTCCTGTTTTTCCAGCTTCTGTCCCAGTTGCAGTCTGGCCATCACATCGACGGCATCTTCCAGTTTCCAATAGGCACCGTCATGGAAGTATGGGTAAGTCAATTCAACATTGCGTAAAGTTGGTACTTTGAATGAAAAGCGATCGGCATCTTTACCGGTCACTGCAATACGTCCTTCAGCCGGGTTTTCGGTCTGGTAGGGTTCCATAATCCCCATCTTCTGGAATGAACTGCCACCTACAGCAGCCCCGTTATGACAAGCCACACAACCGATTTCTTTAAATTTCTGATAACCGGCAATTTCAGTGTCAGTCAAGGCATTGTCACTGCCTTTAAGCCAAAGATCAAAACGGGAATTGGGAGTGACCAGGGTTTCTTCAAAAGCTGCTATGGCATTGGTAACCTGATCCAGAGTAATCTCATTACTGCCATAGATTTTATTGAATGCTGCAACGTATTGTGGAATCGAACGCAAAACATCAATGGCCAGAGAGTGGCTAAAAGCCATTTCCATCGGATTAGCAATTGGTCCGGCAGCCTGTTCCTGCAAATCGGCTGCCCGACCATCCCAGAACTGGGCCAGATTCATACTGGAATTGAGTACGGTGGGAGAGTTGATTGGTCCTTGCTGCCAATTATGACCAATGGAAGTCGGCAAGTTATCACTGCCTCCCATACTGAGATTATGACAGGAATTACAAGATATGAACCCTGAGCGGGAGAGTCTGGGGTCAAAAAAAAGTTTTTTCCCGAGTTCAACTTTGGCGGGTTCGGTAATAATAAATGGCTGTATCGGTTTGATGGGCTCATTTCTAAAATTATCTGCCAACACAAGGGATATATTTAAAAACGTTATAAGTCCTACCAGTAGTGTTTTATACATTACTTACCTCACTTATCTGATTAACAACAGATGTTGATAATTTGATTTTAGGGAGACTTATTATTTGCTGTAGGGTTATCGGGCTTTGATTTGATCTGGATCATAAGATCCAATTTACGGGATAAAAAATTCTTGTTCGATAGTAATTGTTATCATAACTAAAAATAATTAAGAGAGAGAAAACCATGCCTTTAAAACACATCTTCTGGTTGGGGGGGCTTTTAACTGTTTTATCCCTGCCAGTTTTAGCAACAGAGATTGAATGGCCGGTTTATGGTGGCGATAATCTACATCAACGGCACAGTAAGCTGGTCCAAATTAACAAAAGCAATGTTATGGAGCTGGTTGAAGCATGGGAATTTGATACCGGTGTAAATGAAACCTTTCAGGCAACACCGGTGGTTCAGAATGGTGTGATGTATGTTTCTTTGCCGTTTAACGATGTGGTCGCACTGGATGCCGCGAGTGGTCAACAATTATGGCGTTATGAGCATGATTTAGATGAAGATTATCCCATTTGCTGTGGTCCTGCCAATCGCGGTGTGGCTGTATCAAATGGTATGGTTTTTACCGGCACCATTGATGCCAGATTGATTGCATTGGATGCCAAAACAGGAGAAAAACGCTGGGATAATCGTGTTGTTGATGAAAACAGTGGTATTCAGGAAGATGTTAGTACGCTGGACGATACTGAACTGGGCAGCGTCTCCGGTACCTCAGGAGCGGGCATCAATATGGCCCCGATGATTTATCAGGATACAGTCATTATTGGCATCACCGGCGTGGGATATGGATTACATCTTGATGCTACGGATTCTGATTCACCTTTGGGCGCTGTAGTCGGTATCGCCGGGAAATATGGGCGCCGTGGTTTCATGGCAGGATATGACATCGAAACTGGTAAACAAAAATGGCAGTTTGACACCATCAAGTCTGAAAATTGGGAAGGTGATTTTGTTACCAAAACAGCTGATGGGGTGAAATTACCTCGCGATATAGCAAAAGAAAAAGCCGCTCTGGAACAGCACGGTGACGCCTGGCGTTATGGTGGTGCTTCGGCATGGAGTACGCCGGTTATTGACCCATATACTGGCATTCTGCATTTTGGTACCGGTAATCCATCACCGCAAATGGAAGGCTCATCCAGACCAGGTGATAATCTTTACAGCAGTTCATTACTAGCACTTGATGCCAACAGTGGCGATTATCGCTGGCATTACCAACAAGTCCCGCATGACAGCTGGGGTTATGATGTAGCCAGTCCGCCGGTTTTGTTTGATATTACCATTAAGGGGCAACCTACTCCCGCAATTGGTCAGGCTGGTAAAACGGGCTGGTTTTATGTACATGACAGACGTAATGGTAAGTTTCTCTATAAAAGCGAAGCCTTTGTCCCGCAAAAAAACATGTTTGAACTTCCCAGCAGTGAAGGAACGATTATTTATCCTGGTGTAATGGGCGGTGCAAACTGGTCTCCCGTTTCAGTGGATGCTCGCAGACGTTTGGTATTTATTGCCGCCATTCACTGGCCGGTGGAATATAAATTACACAAACAGGCTGCCAAGGATGGAGAAGAAGCGGTGCGTTATTCTTCGATGTCTCCTTTAAATACTCCTGAAAAACATGGTCTATTAACGGCAATTGATTTAGATAGTGGAGAAATAGTCTGGCAGGTCAAAACTGAAAATCCATTGATAGGCGGCGTTTTAAGTACAGCCAGTGGTCTGGTGTTCACCGGAGAAGGGAGCGGTGAACTGATGGCCTTTGATGCTGATTCGGGAGAAAAACGCTGGAGTGGTAAAACTGAAGCGGGCGTCAATGCGCCACCGATTACATACAGCGTTAATGGTAAACAGCATATTGCTGTTGCGGTGGGTGGCAATCGTCTGTTTGGTTTCAAAACTGGGCAAAAAATCAAGGTATGGCGTTTACCCTGAAGAGTTACAGATTAATAAATCCTGATGAACGGAGTTCAGATGGCTGAATACGCTGCATATGATGGAAACGACTTATAGATGAATAGCATCCAGACCAGGATGATTCTACTTTGTGTCAGTCTGATTTTACTGACAGCTTTCGCGATGCAGCTGAGCCATGGTTGGTTTATTCATAAACATAATCAGCAGCAAATCCGTGAACAGGTGGCAAATGCTGCTTATTTTCTGCATCAGTACATCGACAGCCGGGAAACCAATTTACATTACGCCACCAGAGTCATTATTCAGGACTTTGGATTCAGAGAAGCTGTTGCCACCAATAATGTGCCAACCATTACCAGCATGCTCACTAACCATGCTGGACGCATTCAGGCAGATTTAATGTTGGTGCTCAATGATAACGGTGAGCTGATTGCAGCGAATGAGTTGGATTTTCCACTCTCTGATCTGGCCGATATCAACTGGCTGGCGGTTCATGGCATCAGTCAACAGGGTCAGTTTGTAGAAATAAATAATCGTTTGTATCGTTTATTCAGTGTACCCATAAATGCACCACATCAAGTCGCCATCAGTATTATCGCGTTTGAAATAAATGCACCTTTATTGGAAGAATTAAAGCTCAAAACCGGGTTGGATATTGTGTTTGAATCTACCCAGACAGATTTATTTTTAACGACACTGCCAATTCATAAAGCTGAGTTCGACCATCTTCTTCAAACAACTAATGAGCCTGACTTATGGTGGCAAAGATCTCAATTTTTATTGGAAGAGGTTAAGTTAAAAAACGTTAATAAACAGCCCATACAATTATTTTTGTTGGCAGATTTATCCATTTTTCATCGGGTTTTTGATCGATTGAATTATTCTCTGCTAGGTTTAACGTTATTTATTGTGATAATAAGTGTAGTGCTCAGTACTTTACTGGCCAAGCGGCTGGCAAATCCACTGTCCCATCTATACAAGGATTTGATTTATCGAGCGACCCATGATCATTTAACGACAATTCTAAATCGTCATGCTGCTATCGAACGGATCACCGAAGAGCTCGCGCGCTCAAGACGTAGCGACAAAATTTATTGTGTCGCATTATGTGACATAGATAATTTTAAAAAGATTAATGATACCTATGGTCATGCATCAGGTGACGAGGTATTACGCCGCTTTGCCAGTCGCCTGAAATCCACTTTGCGAAGCTATGATGTGTTGGGAAGATTTGGTGGTGAAGAATTCTTGGTCGCTTTGCAATTAAAACCGGAAGAGGCAACAGCATCTTTTGAAAGATTAAGATCTGTTATAGCGGATACCCCCATTCCAAGTGGTTCCCAGTTAATTCCGGTAACCATGAGTTGCGGTGTTTGTCTGCTATGGCCTGAAGAGCCTGTGCCGCCGATGGATGTGATTCTACATGCAGCCGATACGGCGTTATACAGAGCAAAAGAGCATGGACGTAATCAGGTGATTTTTACCCATGTTCCCACTTTCCCGGTTGTAGAAGCGGATATTGACGATAAAATTGAATTATAGATAGATAATGTTTTCACGCAATGGTGCCAATCGGGCAAGCAGCTGATTTTGAATGCGGTGAGGGATTCCCTCAGCCTCCATAGCATTAATCAATAAATCCACCAAGTGATTAAAATCACTTTCATTGATATTCATTCCAGTATGGATGTCCACCATATTGTCACCGGTATATTGGCATGGACCGTCTGAGATTGCACAAAAGTGTTCAATAAGATTTTCCCGAAATCGACTGACACGGGCTTCGGCAAAATAATGGAAAATTTGCTCATCCTGTCCAATTTCCCGGATGAGGTTTTCGACAATATTATTCACACCTTGCTCACCTCCCAGTTTGTTATACAAAGTGGGTTCTGATGTGCTGGCACAAGCAGTTAATGCCAAGTAGCAAGCCATAAAAAAGCTATATCGAAATTTTGTGAACATCAAAAGTAACCTGTAACAGAAAAATAAGCCCCTTTCTGGCTTTTGGCTCCAGCAATTTCACCCAAATCCAGCCAGGCTGCCGTCACACTGATAACTTTATTTGGAAACCAGGCCACAAATATGTTGGACCAGTCATCTTCTTTTAAATCAAGGTTATCGGGTTTTTGGCGATATTCAATGCCAAGGGCTAAATGGCGGCCAAATAGAATGGCTGTTGATGCTTCAAGAACAGTTTCGCGCTGATTTCCATGTGCTGCGTTACCAAAACCTAATAATCCAGTTTGATTGGCTTCTGTCGAGCGGGCCGTTACATTCCATAACCAGTTATATCCAGCAATAGCCCCAAGATGTAGTTTACTGGCAGACAGATAAATATCGGTTCCAGAATCATCATCTGCTCCCAATAGAAAGGCAACAGTGGGATCGTCAAGTTTTTTATGCTGAATTCCAAGGCTTATTTGTGGAAATCGACTATAGACAATATCTCCATAAAGTCTTGCTTTGACACCCAGTACTCTTTGCTTGATATCTAGATCTAATGTATCGACATGAAATTTTTGCTTGGCGACTGAGAATTCAATTCGGTCATAGAAAGTAGCCTGTGCACCGCATACACGTAAATCATAATCATCTACGTTTGCACCGCTACAAAATACATTGGCTGCTATTTCATCACGACTACCATAACCGGCTAATTGAGCCCAGGGAACAAAACCGCCACCACCGGTGCCTTCAATTTGGGAAATGCCCGGTGTGGCGATCAACTTGCCATCAGCAGCGTATAGCTGACTAGTGAGTAATACTGTCAGCAGAAAAAGAATAAGTCGCATTATTTTCACCTAACCAAGCAACGAGATCTTCAGCATCTCGTGGTTTACTTATTAAATAGCCTTGAACGCTATCACAACCCATTTCTTGCAAAAGAGAATAGGTCGCGGCATTTTCGACTCCTTCTGCCACCACGTTTAAACCGAGTGAATGGGCCAGAAAGATGGTTGAACGAACAATTTTCTGATCCGTTAGAGAACTATCCAGATTGCGAATAAAACTCATATCCAGCTTGAGTTCATCGACGGGGAGTATTTTTAATTTTGATAAAGATGACTGACCTATTCCGTAATCATCTACAGCAATCATATACCCGGCATTTTTTAAGGTTTTCAGTACCTCAATACCCAGTGCTTCGTCATACATAATATCCCGCTCGGTGATCTCGATAGTGACCGAGTTGGCGGGAATATCGTAAACCGCAATTTGTTTTTCGAGAAAATGACAAAAATCCGGATGAGCCAAATCCTCTGCTGACACATTAATTGCTGCGTTCAAAGCCAACCCTTTTTCGCGCCATCTGCGTAATTGCTTGAGTGTTTCCTGGATAACCCAGTGGGTTAATTCAACAATGAGTCCAGATTGCTCAGCCAAGCCGATAAATTTATCCGGTGCAACTCGCCCCAGACCTGGACGATGCCAGCGAATCAGCGTTTCTACGGTATCCATTTTGCCGTTTTTAAGCTCAACCTTTGGCTGGAAGTTTAAAAATAATTCAATATTTGTCGGTTGTCTCAGCAATGCTTGTAGCGCTTCAATAAGACTTAATTCTTCAAGATGATTTTCGTCTTCACCCGGCGTATAAACATATATGGTTGTACGATTCAGGCGGGCATGATCAGCAGCAATTCTGACTCGACGAAGCATTGTTTTACTGTCATAACCATCGGCTGGATAACAACATACACCCGCATAGAAGTGAGCACTCAAACTGATATTACCGATTTGAAAGGGCTTATCCAGGTTATCGAGCAATTCTTCAACAACCTGCCTAGGACTTTGCCCCGGCAGTAACTGAATAACGGATAGAAACTCGATTCCTTCCAGACGCGCATTGGTTTTTTCCCCAGCGGTAGCAAACTGGTTAAGACGTTGGGCCAGTACAGTGAGGCAGGCATCGGCGACTTCAGGCCCAAGTCGATCATTTATCTGTCGGAAATTTTGTATATAAGTCGCCACAACAACACATTGACCATATTTCTGCATTGTTGCAGCAAGCGTGCTACGTATGGTGTGGATATTGAATAAACCGGTCAATGCATCATGTTTGGCCTGCCATGTAACGACCTGTTCACGCTGTTTGACTTCTGTACCCATGGTTCTGAGAGCTGCAGCCAAATCGCGGATTTCGCTGCTGGCCTGGCCGGGTTCCTGCCAGGCATCGTAATTCCCCTTGGCAAACTGGTTGGCGATACCAACAAGTTTGGCGAGCGGGGTGGTTAAGGTATGTGCAATGATGGTGCTGACAATGATAGATCCCAACATCACCAGTAAAACGATCAGTATTATGCGCGCTGACATATCATCATACTGCTGATAGATGGGTCTTAAGTCCGCTGATAACAAAATGCTGACAGGATTTATGCTTGTGGTCGCTGGCATAAAATCCGAATTGATAAATGTGGGTCTTTCCATCCAAAACCATTCTGTGTGTGCTGAATTTATCGTCTTTATAAATTCTGCATCATTGGGAATATTTTCCAGTGTGGAATAAACTGGAACTGAATGTTTAAGCAGGGTTATATCCAGACCGGTAAGTTGTTTGAGTTCATTAAGGGTTGTCTGATTCAGCTCAAATCCCACTAACGTATAAGCTATGGTTCTGGGAGCCATTATTGGCAAAAGGATTAACTCATAAACCCGGTTATCCAGCATTACAATATGTGCTGTTCCTGGTTTTTCCAGTAAATCTTTAACGACATAACTCAGTAGTGCTTCATCATAAATGGTCGAATGACTACTGGAGATGAGCCTACCGGATAAATCCGTTAACAACATTAAATCAGCATTAATTCGTGCACCATGATTCATTAATACACTGGCGATAGTGTCCTTGTCGCCGGAGGTTACTGCTTGTTTAAAACCAAAGTCGGCCGTCAGTACTCGTGCCGAATTTACCAGATTGTTTTCTGATGAACGGATGTATTGACGCAGAATATTCTCAGCCTTGATGGTATTTTGCCGAATTTGCTGCTGATTAAACTGGTTGGCAGACCACCACGAAATAGACTGAATGACCATTGTGGTCGCCAGGACAAGTGAAAGCGCAAATAGTAGAATTTGCGTGCGTAATTTAGTGATGCCCAGGCGCACCAAAGGTATCCTTAAAAGACTCACGCGGAGAAGGGGGGGCAATATTCAACTGAACTATGTGCTCACCATTATCATTTTTTTCAAGCTGATCAATTTCAAAATACTGACGGCTTTCGGCACCATCAGTTGTATAGGGATGCCAGACACTTATCCGGGGATTCTGCACAGTTGAGCTAAATTTTGCGTGACCTTGGTCAGATGACGACACAACCGTTTGGTGTTGTGCGATATAAATATAGCCAATCATTGAGTCGTGAATATTACAGCCCACCACAACTACACCAGGCTTTTCAAATTGAATAGGCTTTTCCGGTTTGTCGGCATAGAGCCTGAGTTCAAACGTTTTTGCTTCTGAGAATGAATAGACATGATGTCGTATGTTGTCACTATTAGGAAAATCTACCGATTGACCTTGTTGAATAACAATTTGATCAGGGACAAACATCTTATCTATCTGATCGATAACATTGATTGAATTTACTTGACCAAAGCTTTCGGGCGAACTCAATACCTCAATTACGGCACTGGAAACAGCCTGTTGTTGTTGATCAACTATTTTCAAAGTAATGGACTCTGCTCTGGCTGTTAATGCCTGACTTAATGCGGCGAGGCCTATACTCACAATTAATAGGTTTGTGAATTTCAAAATTGTATTCCGAATGTTAGTCTTTATCGTAAGGTGTAACTCAGGTTACACCAGTCCCTGTTCCATCATCGCATCCGCAACTTTACGAAATCCCGCAATATTTGCTCCTAGCATAAGATTGCAGGGGTGATGAAATTCAATGGCAGTCTCTGCACAGCGTTGATAGATATCTTTCATGATAATTTGCAAACGTTGATCCACATCAGCAAATGACCATTGCATCATACTGGCATTCTGCGCCATTTCGAGTTGACTGGTGGCTACACCGCCGGCATTGGCAGCTTTGGCTGGAGCATAATGAATCCCTGCAGCAATAATATGTGCCTGTGCTTCAGCAGTGCAGGGCATATTGGCACCTTCAACAATACAGCTAATACCGTTTTTGCACAGTGCAATGGCATCAGCTGCTGATAATTCATTCTGGGTAGCACACGGAAAAGCGGCATCTGCTTTAATACGCCATACCGCATGACCATCTTCAGGATACTGTTTGATAGGTGTGAATTCAGCGTCGGGGTGCGTTTCCCGGTATTTTGCCAAGGAGCAATTTTGATCCTCTTTTAATTCCCGCAGCAGAATTAAATCGATACCTTTGTCGTGATAAATCGTACCGGTGCTGTCAGAGCAGCTTATTGGCAGTGCACCACATTGATAGAGTTTTTCAATAGTATGTATCGCCACATTTCCTGCCCCGGATACCAGGCATTTTTTGCCGTCGAGACAATCATCATTTGCTTGCAGCATATTTTCTGTGAAATAGACTAAACCATATCCCGTCGCTTCAGGGCGAACAAGTGAGCCTCCCCAGTTGATTGCTTTGCCAGTCAATACACCTTCAAAATGACGATTCAAACGTTTGTATTGCCCAAACAAATAGCCAATCTCCCGCTTGCCCACGCCAATGTCACCTGCAGGCACATCAATGGTTGCACCAATATGCCGTTGCAACTCATTCATAAAGGCCTGACAGAACCGCATGATTTCGTTATCTGATCGATTTTTGGGATCAAAGTCTGAGCCACCTTTACCACCACCGAGTGATAAACCGGTTAACGCATTTTTAAAAATCTGCTCAAAGCCCAGAAATTTAACGGTACTGGCATTAACCGAGGGATGAAAGCGGATGCCACCTTTGTAGGGACCCAGAGCGGAGTTGAACTGAACTCGATAGCCTTTGTTGACCTGAACGTTACCGTCATCATCTTGCCAGACAACTCTGAACATAATCTGGCGTTCCGGTTCAACTATGCGTTCAATGATATTTTGTTGAAGATACTGAGGATTTCTTTCCAGTAAAGGGCGTATAGATTGGAGAATTTCTTCGGTAGCTTGATAAAACTCTGGTTGACTTGGGCTGCTTCGTTGCAGCTTCTTCATCGTCGCCTCAATATAGGACATTCAAACCTCTTTGTTTAACCTGATAATGCATAGATACAATCTAACAGAAGTAATGCTATTTTTCAGACTCAGCAAATTGTTACAGGTTCACCACTTGGAGTTCTGGAGGAATAAAAACACGTTGATTTTATTTATAAATATTGAGTTATTATTTTTCAAACCCACCGGCCTGAAATAAACCGACACCATCACGACCACGAGCTTTGACATCGTAAAGCGCCATATCGGCTTTTTTCATCAGCTGAAGAGCAGATTCATTTGTTTCAGGTAAATAGACGGCAATGCCGATACTTAAGGTCACCAATAAACGGATAGTGTCAAACTCAAGGTGGTTTTTCAGACTGTTTCGCAAATGTTCGGCTACTTTTACCGCAGCATCTGCAGAGCTTACCTCGTTTAGCAATACCACAAATTCATCGCCTCCAAATCGGGCAAGCGTATCTGTTGCCCGTAATGCTAACTGCATGCTTTCAGCAACGCGTTTTATCACCTGATCACCAACATCATGACCGTAGGTATCGTTGATCTGTTTAAAATGATCGACATCAATAAACATCAGCGCAAGTGGATGTTTATTTCGCTTTGCGCCGAGTATTGCCTGGTTAATCCTCTCATCAAACAAACGACGATTTGGTAAACCAGTCAATGCATCATAGAGCGCCAACTTGCGCATTAATTCGTGTTCATGTTTTCTGGCCGTTATGTCCTCTATTTGTGAGACAAAATGCAACAGTTCTCCGTTTATATCATGCACAACTGAGACGCTGAGTAATACATCAATAATCTGATGATTTTTGCGAACGTAGCGCTTTTCCATATGATAGTGATCAATTTCACCGGCGACCAGTTGAGCGACAAACTGCTGATCGAGATCCAGATCTTCAGGATGTGTCACATCCATAAAAGTCATTTGTAATAATTCGCCTTCGCTGTAACCAAGCATTTCGCAACAGGCTGGATTTGCTTCCAGCCAGCTGCCATCCAGACCGACCAGAGCCATCCCGATCGCCGCCGTATCAAAGGCATTTCTGAAACGTTCTTCACTGATCCTAAGGGTGATTTCGATTTCTTTGCGACCACTGATATCGGTATGTGTACCTATCGCCCTCAGCGGATTTCCCTGCTCATCACGTTCAATCACTGTGCCACGGTCAAGAATCCATTTCCAGCTACCATCTTTACATAGCATACGGTGTTCGTTTCGGTACTCAGGTTGGCTGCCATCCAGTAACGCATCAATATCGCTGAATACCTGTTGACGATCATCTGGATGAATTCGATCTGACCATTCGCTGATATGAGGAGAAAATTCATCTGGCGTATATCCCAGCATGGAAATCAGTTTTTCCGAAAAAAGCACTTTGTCATTGATAATTGACCAGTCCCAGACGCCTTCGCCACTACCTTCCAGCGCATGTTTCCAACGTGATTCAGTTTGTTCAAGTTGTGTTTGATAAAGCCAGCTTTCTGTAATATCAAAACAAATCCCAATCATGCTTGTTGCTGAACCTGAGGCATCGAAACTCAAGGCCGCCTTTAGTTGCACCATTCGAGTATCGGTTCTGGACTGCACCAACACTTGAATATTTAACTCGAGACGATCGGACTTGCATTTGTGAAAAGCCTTTTCAACTCGCTGCTGATCAGTTTCCTCAAAATGTGCAAACCAGTTATCAAGTGTTAAATAAGGATTGGATTGTTCACTTTGTCCGAAAATGGTTAATTGATGCTCATCAACCAGAACATGCTGTTTTTGAAAATCCCACTCCCAAGTGCCCATGCCTGCGGTGTCTGTTGCCAGTTGGAGCTTCAGATGCTTTTCACGCAGGTAATTTGTTATTTCGTTGGCCCGGCGCTCTGCACGTTTTCGTCCACTTGCCAATAGCCAATAAACATAAGCAAGCAAACAAGTTATAAGCAATTGTATTAACAACATCGATATGGCAGATTGTTTTTCAAAGGCTTTTATAAAATTCTGATCAGGATAAGCCACAAACTTCCATTGGCGGCCAGCGAGTGTAAAGGTTTCGCTTAATTCAAATGAACTGGTCTCGAAACTGCTTGACTGGAAAAGTACATCCATTGGCTCAGTAGTCACATCTGAGATTTTCAAGTGACTAAGTGTGCCATTTTGTGTTAATGATGCTTTCACTACATCACTGATCCGGAATACGACGTAAACCCAGCCAAGATGAGGATTTTCAGGCTCTACTGAATCAAATAAAGGGAGATACATCAGAAGGCCTGTGACGGATTCATCAGGATTATCCTGTACCAGTTTTACCCCACCAGAAAGACTCACCTCACGACTAACAAGGGCTTCGATCATCGCCGCTCGACGTGTGGGTTCCGAATACATATCAAAACCAAAAGCCCTCAGATTGCGGGCTTGAAAGGGCTCAAGATACAAAATGCTGGTATAGAGCTCCCGTTTACCCTCTGGAGTAATGTTATAGTCCGGAAATCCCGATTGTCTTACCGATTCGATATGAGCAAATTTCTCAGCGGGCGTAATAACTGGCACATATCCCAAACCTTGAATTCCGGGATAAAAGGCTTCCAGTTTGAGTTTTTCGGCGTAATTTTTAAATTCTTCACGGGTGATGCTGTCCGAAGACTCAAAAAGACCCTGAGTCGCCCGTAGCATCTGTTCGTAGCTTCGAATTTTTTCAGTAACGCTTTGGGTGGTTTCGTTAAAGGAGATAGCAAAGCGATCAGCAATTACCTGTTGATTTCGTTGTTTAACCTGATGATATTGTGCCAAGGAAAAACCAGAACCTGCCACTATCACCAAAAAAGGTATAAACAATAGTGGCAGTTTGGAAATACTTTTTTTTATATCACAATACAAATAAATAGCTTTATTCATTTATTTACATGCAGCCAGCCGCCAACCTTTGACAGATGCCATACTACAATCTTCCCTTAAAAATATTTGCATATATTACAAGGTTAATACTTACCTGAGGTAATGCTATTAATACTTATCGCTGCTAATAATCCAAAAGTGGTAGGTCGGGCTTTTTTACTTATAAATAATGAACTGAAATAATCGTCACCATATTTGATTTAATGATATAGGTTTAATGTTGTAGTGTTTTTATATATAAATATGAAAATATGAAAGTATGAAAACTTTTTTATTATAACGATATGTATTTAATTTAACGGTATAAATTAGAATTTTTGTTCAATGTGCTTTTAGAAAAGTAATCACATTAATCGTGAAAAAAAACCATTTACATTTAACATCAAACTATACTTAATAAATATTAGTTTAAGGTTGAAGTTTAAGGTTGAAGTTAAAGGTTATTCTGAATGATAAAGGATGTATCCATCTGGTTTAGGTAGAAAGAAGAATCGTCACAATAGTTTTCAGAAATTAAACGTTCAAAAGTTACATGCCAGTCTTCGAGAAAAAATCTATTGGATATGAAGCTGAATTTAATTTCAGGACCCGGCTGAGAAATTGGCTTATAACTAGTACCTTTCATACAAAGTCCTGCCATTGATTCTGCTATAAAGGCAACACCAGTTTCCGCAGCAACAAAACCAAATATTGCATTGCAACTATCCGCCTCTCTTATGGCTTTTGGCATAAAGTTTTTGTTATGAAAATGTTCCAGTATATGGTCATATAAGCTGGGGTTTTGAGGCCTGGGAAAAAGAATTATCGTTTCCTGTTTGAGTAATTCAATTGGTATTTCATTCAGTGAATTAAAGGGATGATTATCCGGTATCATCAAGCCCATTGATTCGGACCGGATATTTATTGTTATCAGGTTTTCGTGTTTTGGTTGCGCCATAATAAATGCGCAATGGATATTATTTTCAAGTACCTTATTAATTAACCCTGTTGTATTGTCTTCAGAAAAAATTAATTCATATCCTGGAAGTTTATCTGTCGTTTTGCGTATCAAGTTGGGTAAAAAACTACTCATTGCAGCACATGTATAACCTATTTTTAATTTGTTATATTTTGTTAGAGAGGTGAGTGACTCAGTTATGCCTGTTAGGTTGTCAAAAATCTTAGGCAATTTGTTTCTGAGTTCTTCGCCTGCTGGTGTTAATGTAACGGTATTGTTTTCTCTAATGAAAAGTTGGCAATTCAATGCCTCCTCAAGTTGAGAAATTTTTCTTGAAATGGCCGGTTGAGAAATAAACAAATTCTCTGCTGCTTTACTAAAGCTTTTTACTTTAGCAACTTCAAGAAAAGCTCGTAACTGTTTCAGGTCATAGTTGAACTGATAGTTTTTTGTTATACGTTGATTCATTTTTGGTATTAGACCTATTGTTTAAACTAAATATAGCCTTGCGAGGAGTTAAATCTGCTTTCCACGCTAAAGGCCAAAAGTTATGAAGATTAACGAACCAGTTACACAAGTAGAAGAATCATACAAAAGCGATGCAAACATACTTACCACTACAAATAGTAAGGGAATTATTACTTATGTCAATCAGGACTTTGTTGAGATTAGTGGTTTTACTGAAGAGGAGCTGGTAGGCAAAAATCATAATGTAGTAAGGCATCCTGATATGCCACCTGCTGCCTTCGCTGCTTTGTGGGGAAAAGTTAAATCTGATAAGTCCTGGATGGGGATGGTCAAAAATCGTTGCAAAAATGGAAATCACTACTGGGTTGATGCCTACGTTACCCCGATAACTAAAGACGATGGAGCAAGGGAATACCAGTCAATAAGAAGAAAGCCCAAAAGAGAACATGTGGATCGTGCTTCCCGTCTTTATGAAAAGATTCGCACAGGGAAAAAGACTGCAGAGCTTAAAAACTCTCTATCTATAATTTTCAAAATTGCTGCATTAATAGTTTTGCCAATGATGATCCAGGTTTTAGCAAGCCTGTTACTTCAAAGCTGGTTATTTATCACTCTCATTTCGCTTTTGTGTATCAGTGTTTCACTAGGTGGGGTTTATATCTTGCTATCACCCTTAAAAGTCATTGTTACCAATGCGCGTAAAACCATACATGATCCTGTGGCCAGATATGTCTACAGTGGAAGGCGTGATGAGCTTGGTGATATTGCATTGGCAATGAAGTTTCTGGAGTCTGAAACAGCAGGTTTAATCGGTCGTGTTGCCGACAGCGCCGCTACAATGGGCTCAAATACTTATACATTAGGTGGGGCCATTAAGGCTTCAAAGGGTTATGCCGAGCAGCAATTTAATGAAACGGAACAAATTGCTGCAGCAATAAACGAAATGTCTGCAAGTATTCAGGAGGTTTCGAGGAATGCTCAAAACAGCACTTTAATTGCCAATAAAGGTGTTGAGGAAGTTGAACATGGTAAGAAGGTGGTGGAAATCAGCGTTGATTTGATGCAGACATTGCGAGGTGGTGTCGAGCAAGCATCAGAAACGATCAAAGCACTGGAAAAAAGCAGTAACGATATTGCGATTGTGCTGGACGTAATCAATGAAATTTCTGAGCAAACCAATTTACTCGCTTTAAATGCTGCAATTGAAGCAGCAAGAGCGGGAGATGCTGGACGCGGATTTGCTGTGGTTGCCGATGAAGTACGCTCCCTTGCCAGTAGAACACGAACGTCTACAGAAGAGATTCGCGTGATGGTTGAGAAGCTTCAACATAATTCCTCTACCGCTGTTAAGGCGATGAATGAGGGTTTGAAACAGGCAGATTCTTGTGTGGGTCATAATCAGGATACAGTCAGCTCATTTGCAAATATTCTGGATGTGATTCAGAAAATTAATGATATGACCACACAAATCGCTTCTGCAGTTGAGCAACAGAGTGCCGTGGCTGAAGAAATTAGTAAGAGTATTCATAACATAAGAGATTCGTCGGGCAATAACGTCAGAGAGGCAGATAACACTGTTTCCATCAGTTCACACATGATGTCGTTAACAACAAACTTTGAATCCCTGGCCGCTCAATTCTGGGCCAAACAAACTAATTCATAAGCCTAACACGAGGGATTAAGCTGTTTGGAGTAAATTATGTTTGATTTAAGCAATCGAGATTTTCTTTTGATGGAGCTATTTAACAAGGCTCAGGAAGGTATGATTATTACCGATGATAAAGCTCGCATTCTTGTTTGTAATGATGCCTTTTGTCGGATAAGCGGTTTTACAGAAGAAGAATTGATTGGAAACAACCCGAGTATTCTAAGCTCTGGCCGGCAAGATAAAGACTTTTACAAGGACATGTGGCTCTCAATTGAAGAAAATGGAAGCTGGGTAGGTGAGGTATGGAATAGAAAAAAAGACGGAACTTTCTATGCAGAGCTTTTGAGTGTTAATAAAGTCAATATTCCAGGTTCTGATACTGTGCATTATTTGGGAATGATGTCTGATATAACCAAAATGAAAGAACATCACACAAGTCTTGAAAAATTAGCCCATTACGATGCACTTACCGGGTTACCTAACAGGCACTTGCTGGGAGATCGGTTTAATCAGGCTGTTGCTAAAGCAAATCGAAATCATGAAATGTTGGCGGTTTGCTTTTTGGACCTGGATGACTTCAAACCAGTAAATGATACTTATGGCCATAACATTGGAGATCAGCTTCTGGTTGAGTTGGCCGATAGAATAAAATCCCAGCTTAGACAGGAAGATACAATATCGAGATATGGTGGTGATGAGTTTGTCATTTTATTGAGTGAAATTCACAGACGATCGGATTGTGATGGAATACTTCAAAAATTATTACATACACTCAGTCAACCCTATGATCTTGTTGAAGGACACAAAATTATTATAGGGGCTTCGATTGGCTACACATTGTATCCTTTCGATAAAGGATCCCTGGATTCCCTGATTGAACACGCAGATCAAACACTCTATCAAATAAAAAATGCAGGTAAATCAGCATTTTTAATGTATGGGGATACTGAAAAAGTAAAAGAAGTTTCAAAAAATTCATTCAGTCACGTTGAAGTCTTATCAGCGATAAACGATCAGCAGTTGCGTTTGTTCTTTCAGCCCAAGATAGATATGACATCCGGGGAAATAATTGGTTTTGAAGCGTTGGTCCGTTGGCAGCATCCTTCAAAGGGTCTTTTATCGCCAATTGAATTTTTGCCTTCAATAAATGAGTCCGATGTCGAGGTTTTGCTGGGACAGTATGTAATAAAGGAAGCTTTGAAATGTCTTGCGAACTGGCATAGTTATGGACTAAAGCTGCGTATCAGTGTCAATCTTTCTGCCTATCATCTTGCAAGAAGCTCATTTATAAAAAGTCTGGAGAAAATATGTAATGAATTTCCGGGGCTAGATTTGAGTTTTTTTCAAATTGAAATTTTAGAGAGCCATGCGCTTGATGAATTATCTTCAATACAGACAGTTATTGCTGAATGTAAGGAAAAGTTCGATATCTCAATGGCTTTAGATGATTTTGGAACTGGATACTCCTCGCTGAGCCATATCAGAACACTGCCTATAAAAACTATCAAAATAGATCAGTCTTTTGTTCGGAATATGCTTAATGATGCAGATGACTATAAAATTGTCGAAAGTGTCATTGCTCTTGCCAACTCATTTAACATCGAAGTTATTGCTGAAGGTGTTGAATCGTTTAAACACGCCCAAATTCTTTTATGCATGGGATGTAAAATTGCACAGGGTTATGCTATTTCGCGACCAATGCCGGCAGCAAGTGTATTGGAATGGGCTTGCAATTTTTCTATACCGGATCTGATTGCTATTGAAAATAAGAAAAATGATTGCTTAAAAACTTCCCAACTCAGATTATTAATACATTTTCTCGAAATAGAGCATGAATTTTTAAAAAACAATATCCACTCTAAAACCAATAGTAATTTTCCATTAATTGCCTCAACACATACTCATTGCGGATTTTGGTTGAAAAAAGCAAAGAGCATTCAATTTATCGAAGCACACCTGCTGGGGCAATTGGAAAACCACTATACAAACCTATTAAACTCAATCGCTAATACACATGTTCTGCATCAGTGCGGTGACATAACGTCGGCAATGATTGCATTCGAAGAGATAGAAGAAGGATATAAAAACCTGATAAATTTTGTAAATAAGTTACGTTAGAGATAAACACCTCTAATAACTACTTTAAATTTATATGATAGTTATCATGTAAGGAAAAAGTTTGTTGCCCAGCATACCGTTGGCTAGAGTAATCAAGTTCGTATAATTGAACAGCCAAGCATAATTCCAGGGTCAACCTGTGGTGCGAAGGGAAAATCTCAGTCACTCAAAGCAGATGATGTCGCATTTGCACGATACCTTGACCGGATATTAGTTAAAACGGGTGATGTTAAAGGTGAAATTATCTCAAATTTCGCTAAGTTTAATTGGATTTACCTCCACACTCTTTAAACTTCATGAGCACAGACTGTGAGTGCTGAAATGAGACGCCCATTGGGTTTTCTGAAGCTACAGATACAATAAGAACTTGGTAGGAAGAGAAGGAAAATCTCAAATGCCGAAAACAAATAAAAAAGCCTCCGAAGTTAAAAACTTCTGAGGCTTTGATATATATGGAGCCGGAGATAGGACTTGAACCTACGACCCACTGATTACAAATCAGTTGCTCTACCAACTGAGCTACACCGGCAACAAGAGGCGCATTATACAAACAGTGTGGGGGGCATGCAAGCCTGAATCACCTGTAAAAAAATAATGCTGAATCGGTTATTTACTTTTCGATATTTTGATGTAAATAGTCGATGTCAAAAAAATGGGGTGAGTGATGGGGCTCGAACCCACGACAACCGGAATCACAATCCGGGACTCTACCAACTGAGCTACACTCACCACAGAAATCTATTCAGAAAATCACTCGAAAGAAGCTGGGTGACCTTCAGGAAGTCGACAATTGTACTGCCTTTATTTTTCTGGTCAAGGGAAATGAGACCTTAGGGCCTGTTTATCTTTCAGAGCCACCACTGCTGGAAGCTGTTTTTCCGTCCAACAAGGCAGAAATGATGCGATGTAGTTGTTATACATAAATCATTTCCAACACAGGAGAGCGGAAAAATAGTCCCAGCCCTACGGGGTGAGGCTGAAAATGCACCACTCTGCGTTACTCGTAGTTTTATTTAGAGTGACTACAAAAACGTCAGGCACGTTTTTGAGCGTAAGCCCCTTAGGGGTGAGATACATGGATGTATCTCACAAACTGCATTCCTCGC
>SWCD01012074.1_pt1 | contig 41820 bp, 28 predicted proteins | sample 4693011 | NCBI WGS metagenome assembly SWCD01 (sample SAMN10267278, study PRJNA491770) | bioreactor metagenome | isolation source: DHS bioreactor inoculated with marine | place: Japan: Omine Ridge, Nankai Trough
GGGGGGCGGCCGAACGCGCAATCCCACGGGGGGCGCGGCGGGGTTGGTGGGCGGGGTTGGAACGGCTCAGGCCAAAGGCAACTCCATGAAAAACACCGAGCCCTTCCCCAGCTCACTCTCCACCCCGGCGCGGCCTCCCTGCCCTTCGGCGATCCGCTTCACGATCGACAGGCCCAGGCCGCTGCCCTTCTCCTTCGACGCCGGAAGCCCCTTTTTCGCCAGGCGGACGAACTCCTGGAAGAGCTTGTCCGTGTCCTCCTCGCTGATGCCGGGGCCGTTGTCTTCGACCTCGACGCGGAGGATGGCCTCCCGGGCGAAGGCGCGGACGGTGATGGTTCCCCCGTTGGCGGTGTACTTGATGGCGTTGGTGATGTAGTTCGCCACGGCCTCGCGGAGGAGGCGGGCGAAGCCGATCACCGGGGGGAGGGCGCGGGGGATCTCGAGGGTCAGGGTGTGGTCGCGGGCGGCGGCGAGGTCCTGGTTCTCCTCCACCACGTCCTCGAGGAGCGGGGCCAGGTCCACCTCCTTTGCCTCCGCCTCGATCATGCCGGCGGAGATGGAGGAGAGGGTCTGCATGCTCTTAAGAAACTCGGTCAGGCCCTTGATCCGGGTGAGGGAGCGCTCGATCCACTCCACCTGCTTCTCGGTGACGGGGCCGCCCAGGCCTCCCTTCAGGTTGTCGAGGAACATGGTCACGGCGCCGAGGGGGGACTTCAGGTTGTGGAGGGCGGTCTGCAGGAAGTCCTTTCGCATCTCGGAGAGCCGCATCAGCTCGGCGTTGGCCAGGCGGATGCGCCGCTCGCCCCGTCGGTACTCGCGGGTCAGGCCCGCGAGGAGGATCGAGACGAGGATGAAGAGCAGGGCGTAGACGACAAGGACGGTCACTGCGTATCGGCCATCGAGGGGGCCGGCGCCGATCACCGCTCCCGTGGGCAGGCAGGGAGGGGCGATGGCGAGCCACTCCAGCGTCACGAGGAGACTGATCAGGCCGTAGGCCAGTACCGTGAAGCTCATGGCCGCCCGCCGCGAGAGATTCACGTGGCTGACGATGACGTGGGGCAGGTAGAAGGCCAGGAAGGGAGAGCGGGCCCCGCCCACCAGCCAGATCGCCGCGGTGAGGGAGAGGTAGTCCAGCACGATGGCGCCGTTCATGACCCAGAGGAGACCGCTGTGGGGGGCGTTCAGGCGTTCGCGCTGCCGGTGCCGGCGGGCGATGAACCAGGCCCCCGAGTTGTAGGCCGCGACCAGCAGCCCCAGGATCACCAGGCCCCTCGTGGGGAGGCCCTCGATGCCCACCATGTGCTCCGCCACGGCCGCGCCGGCGATGATCGAGAGCGCCACGATCAGGCGGATCCAGGTGTGGAGATAGAGCCTCGAACCGATGAGCTGGCGGTGGGTCAGGATCCGGGCGGTGCCCGGGAGAGGAGGCGGGCTCTCGGTATTGGCGTCGAAAGTCATCGACGACATTATAATCACCCTCCCCGACTCCCCGGGGGGAGGAAAGCCTTTGCACGAGGCGGCGATCACCGCGGCGCTGGTCGAACAGGTACGGAGCTTCGTGCCGGCGGGCGCGACGCTCGACGCCGTCCGCGTGGAGGTGGGGGAGTTGGAGCACCTCGACTCGGAAGTGATGCGCACCCTGTGGCAGGCGATGATCGAGGATACGGATCTCGCCGGCGCCGAACTCGAGATCGATCGGGTCGCGCTTAGCGTCCGCTGTGGCGCCTGCGGCGAGGTCTGGAACCCGGAGGACCCGGCCATTCTGCTCTGCCCTAAGTGCGGGGTGGTGAGGCCCGAGGTGCTCGAGGGCAGCGGAATCCTGCTCCGGAGCCTTTCCGTGGAGGAACCCGAAGATGGCTGAGATCCCTGTCGTCGAAAAGGTCCTGAAGCTGAACGACGAGATCGCGGGGATGAATCGCGAGACGCTCGCCGCGGCCGGAGTCCCCTGCCTCAATCTCATGGGCTCCCCCGGCTGCGGCAAGACCGCGCTGCTCGAGGCCACCCTCGACGCGCTGGCCGGGGAACTTGCGGTCGGCATCGTGGCCGGGGACATCGCCACCACTCGGGACGCCGAGCGGCTCGTGGCCCACACGCCCCATGTGACGCAGATCAACACCGGCGGCTCCTGCCACCTCGAGGCGCACCAGGTGCGGCAGGGCATCGCCAACCTCCCGCTCGAAAAACTCGATCTCCTCATCATCGAGAACGTGGGCAATCTCATCTGCCCCACGAGCTTCGATCTGGGGGAGGGCGCCCGCGTGGCCATGTTCAGCGTGCCGGAGGGGCACGACAAGCCCGCCAAGCACCCCTCGATCGTGCTCACCGCGGATCTCGTGCTGCTCGGGAAGATCGATCTGCTGCCCTATGTGCCGTTCGTCAAGGAGACGTTTCTCGCCGACCTCGCCAACATGCGGGAGGATCTCGCGACGCTTCCTCTCTCGGTCGTCACCGGCGAGGGCATGGGGGAGTGGTGCGACTGGATTCGGAAGTTCGTCGGGAGGAGACCGTCTTGAAGCTCGAGAACAGAGTGGCCTTGATTACCGGGGGGAGCGAGGGCATCGGCAAGGGCATCGCTGCCGCCCTGAAGAAGGAAGGGGCGAAGGTCGTCATCACCGGTCGCCGTCCCGAGGTCCTCGAGGCTGCCGCCAAGGAGCTCGGCGTGGCCTGTATCGCCGGGGACGTGAGCCTCGAAGAGGACGCGGTGCGCACCGTCAACGCGGTCGTCGAGGAATTCGGGCGGCTCGACATCCTGGTCAACAACGCCGGCTTCGGCCGCTTCGGGCCGCTCGTGGAGATGGACCTCGCCGACTTCGACGCGGTGTACAAGACGAACGTCTACGGGGCCTTCCTCATGGGGCGTGAAGCGGCGAAGCAGTTCGTCCGCCAGGAGAGCGGGGAGTTGATCAATATCTCCTCCACGTCGGGTCTCAAGGGCGGCAAGGGCGGCACGGCCTACTCCTCGTCCAAGTTCGCGCTGCGCGGCATGACCGAATGCTGGCGGGACGAGCTCCGGCGCCACAACGTCCGGGTCATGTTGGTGAACCCGAGCGAGGTCCTGACCCCGTTCTCGACGAAGGCCGGCTACACCCAGGAGCCCTCTCCGAAGAAGCTCCGTCCGGAGGAGATCGCGGACGCCGTCGTAGGCGCGCTGAAGGTGGACAGCCGGGGCTTCATCCCCGAGTTTTCGGTGTTCGCCACGAACCCCTTCTGAGGGCTGACCTCCGGCCCGATTTCAGCCGATCAATACAGTATGCGATCGCGGGAAGCCCCCATGTTGTTCCTGGCCCCGCACCCTCCGGTGCTGGTGCCGCGGACCCGGCCCCTGGTGGTGGGGCGCGCCCCGGAGTGCGATCTCCCGGTGCCTTCGCCGCGGGCATCCCGCAACCATGCGGAGGTTTCCTTCGAGGGCGAGCACGTGATCGTCCGCGACCTCGACAGCACCAACGGCACGTTCGTCAACGGGGAGAAGGTCGAGGGCACTCGCGTGCTCCGCCCGGGGGACCGCATCGGGGTCGGCGGATCGGAGCTGACCTTCTGTCGGGCCCTCGGAGTCGAAGGCTTCTCCGCCGGGATGAATGAGGATGCCACCGTCGCCTGCACCGCCGAGACCCTCTCCGGCAAGCGCCACGAACTGCTGCGGGGTGACCTTTCGCAGATCCCCGTGGCCGCTGTTCTGCAGGTGCTTTCCGAGGAGAAGATGACCGGCTCCCTGGCCATCCTCTCCGATGAAGCCTCCGCGCGGGTCTGGATCGAGGAGGGGCGGCCGGTCCACGCCCAGAAGGACGACCTGACCGGCCTCGAGGCGGCCCTGGCGATCTGCAGCATAACGGAGGGGCGTTTCCTCTGTGCGGATGCCGCCGGCCCGCCGGCCCGCACCCTGGACCTCACGGCCACCGAACTGCTGCTCGAGGCGAGTCGGCGCAGCGACGAGGATGCCGCGTCACACTGACCCGGCGCTCGCAGGCTCCGCAACCCTCCTTCCCAAATGCCCGTCGCAGGGGCTAACATCGGCGGCGCATTCCGGGAACCGCAGGGAGAGGCGTATGACGATTGAGAGGGGTTTGCGTTCGCGAGTACGACACGTCATCTGGGCCATCGTCCTGCCGGCACTTCTGACCACCGGCTGCACGACGACGATGATGCCGACGCCGGTGTCCTTCCACGAGGGTAACGCGGACCCCCTTGCGGGCCTCCCTCCGGAGGACCAGCGAACGGACTGCGAGGTCTACCTCATCACCAACCGGGCGCTCTCCGGGGAGAGTGACCCCGCGGAGTTCTATTCCAACGATCGGAGCCGTGAGGGACGCCTTGCGGTCGCGACGATCGACCTTGCCCCGGGCCTTCGGTGGGATCAACTCCACCGCGCCTCGGTGGCCGAGAACCGCGCCGAGAACCCCGTTCCCAGGCTCACGAAGCTCGAGGATCTGGGCCCTCTGTGGAGCACCATCCCCCCTGTGCCCGGTCGCCTGATCCGCAATCCGGAGACGATTCCCGGCGACACCGCCCCGGCCATGCGCTTCCTGAAGGAAGTGAACGCGAAGCTCACCCCCGCCGGTACCAGGAACATCTACGTCTTCGTCCACGGCTACAACACCGAGTTTGCCCACAACCACGAGGTCGCCGCGCAGCTCTATCACTACCTGGGTCGGGACGGAGTCTTCATGTCCTACGCCTGGCCGACCAGCCGTTCTACCTGGCCGGCTACTCCAACGGCGGCGCGCTCTCCGTGAACCACTGCCTGGCGGCGATCGAGGAGGGCGGGTTCCGCGTCCCCGACCGGGTCTTCCTGCTCTCTCCGGCCATCGGCATCACGGCCTTCGCCAAGCTGGCCCGCTGGGACGCGATGTACGGGTTCATCCCCTACTTCGAGCAGTCGAAGTGGCTGGACCTGCAGCCCGAATTCGATCCCTACAAGTACAACTCGTTCCCCAAGAACGCGGGAACGCAGAGTTGGAGGTTGGCGCACCGGATAAGGGAGAAGATCGGTCGGTTGAAGAAGGCGGGGCGACTGGGAGAACTCCCGCCGATGCTGGCCTTCCAGTCGGCGGTGGACGACACGATCCTGGCCGGCGAACTGATCACCGGTCTGTTCGATCACTTCGAGCGAAACGGCAGCGAACTGGTCTTCTTCGACATCAATCACGCCGCCGGCCTTGACGGTTTCGTCAAGCGGACGTACCGGGAGGGTCTGCGCTCCCGGATCGAGAAGCAGACGCTCGCTTTCACACTGACGATCGTCACCAACCCCGATCCGAGTTCGAATGCCGTCTCCGCCCGATCGTGGGCACCCGGGCAGAAGGACCCCACAGAGAAGTACCTCGGACTCTCCTGGCCGGTCGACACCTTCTCCCTGTCGCATGTGGCGATCCCCTTTCCGCCGGAAGACCCTCTCTACGGGGCCGGGCGGGGCAATGTCGCGAAGGACCTGCTGCAGATCGGCACGCTGGCCCCTCGTGGAGAGCGGGGAATCCTGCGCATTCCGGCGAGCCAACTCCTCAGGATGCGCTACAACCCGTTCCACTCCTACCTGCGCGAGAAGGTCCTTCTGGCGATTTCGGAGCAGGGGGACTGAGTCAGCTTCCGTCGTTCACCAGGTGGTGTGACTCCAGGACCTCGACGAGCTTCTCCGCGATGAGCCTGTGCCCCGCGGGTCGGGGGTGGTTGCGATCGAAGAAGAGGCGGCTGTCCGGGATGCCGTCCGGCAGCGCCTGTCTAAACGACTTCTCCAGGTCCGCGAGGTGGACACCCGGTCGCTCGGCCAGTTCCCGGACGATCTCGTTGAATCCGCTCGTCGCCCGCCAGAGGTAGGGATCCCGGTCCTTGGCGAGGACGTAGAAGCGGCGGGCCTGCTCCCAGTCCTCCCGACCCTCAAAGGCGCACGCCGAAATGAAGTGGAGGCCCGCGATCCGGGGGTCGTCGGCGAGACGCAGACGGGCGGAGCCGAGGTACTCGAGCGCCTGGTCGAACCGGCCGGCATCCACCAACTCCCCCGCCCTCGAGAAGGCCTCCTCGAATCGGGCCGTCTGCTCATCCGACACGTCGGCCAGGGCCACCTGTTTCGCCTTCGGTATCTCGTGCAGCAGGACCCGCGGCGGAATGCGAAGGTTCGAGGGGACGGTGCAGAGCACCAGCGGGACGGAGGCCTCCCGGCAGGCCTCGACAATCTCGCGGAGGTTGAATTCGGAGTGCTCGAGCAACGCCTCGACCTCGAAGGGACCGCGGATCACGTCCTCGTCCAGGATCGGCAGGAAGGGCGAGTCGTTTTTCACGGTCTTCCGATGGTTCGTGTTCCCGCCGCGAGCCTTGCGGAGGAGATCCCGAGCCAGGGTCAGCGACTTGACGTGGGCCAGGAACCCGACCTGCTCGCGAACCCGCTCCCAGTCCTTGAACAAGCGGGACTCCAGGAATTCGGAGCTGCCGGCGAGGAAGACCATGACGTCGGGAGAGTACCGCAGCAGTTCGCGGGCGAGCCCTTTCAGACGATAGGTGGCGCACCCGCAGGCGCCGCAGTTGAGGACCTCGAACTTCCTCTCCGGATGCCGATCTCGAAGCGACTCCTCGAGAAGGACCGCGTAGGGTCGCGGAAGCACGACCTGCTTGCCCTCCGGGTCGCGATCACCCATGAAAGTGAAGCCGTAGGCGCTGGAGTCTCCCACCACGAAGATCCGGATGGTCCCGGTGGGCTTCTCCGCGGCAAATGGCCTGGTGCGCAGATAGGAGCGGCGCTCGGGGGCGAGAGAGACCACGCCGTCGTTCACCACGAACGCCGGGCTCTCGGCGACGAAGTCCACATGGCGGCCGCCGCCGTAGTTCGTCGCCTGCAGGAACGCTTCGAGGAGCAGGAGCGGGGACAGGCCGATCAGGATGGCGATGAGCCGTGACTTCCAGCCTCTCCGGCGTGTCGGCTTCGCTGCCCTCGCCTCGGCTTCGACCATCCTGGTCCTCCCAAAACGGCTCTGGATGCGCAAACCCGGAAGATGTCACACCGGACGCGCCCCGGTCAAGGCCGGGAATCGAAACGGGCGCGCCCTTTCGGACGCGCCCGTTGGGTCTTCGGTTCGAATCAAGCGCGGTAGTTGTGCACCACCTTCATGTAGTTCGCCCGCTCGAAAGCCGTCGGCTCCGGGCACGAGGCTTGACTCATGCTGCCGCGGGCCTGGGCCAGCGACTCGTAGTCGTGCTCGGTGAGCCACGCGGCCATGCCGTCACGGATCTCGCCGATCACCTTCGGGCCGTCCTTCAGGATCGCCGCGCAGACGTGAACCACGTCGGCCCCGGCCATCGTGAGTTTCAGGGCGTCCTCGGCGGTGTGCACGCCGTGGGTGGCGGAAAGGGTCATCTTCAGCTGGGGGCGGAGGATGGCCAGCCACCTGAGCGGCAGCAGGACCTCGGCGGAGGTGCTGAGACGAAGCGTGTGCGCCACCTCGAGAGCCTCGATGTCGATGTCCGGCTGGTAGAAGCGGTTGAACAGCGAAATGCCGTCCGCCCCGATGTCCTCGAGCCGCCGGGCGAAGTTCGCCAGCGAGCTGAAGAACGGGCTGAGCTTCACCGCCACCGGGACCTTCACGCGCCCCTTCACCTCGGCCACGACGTTCAGGTAGATCTGCTCCACCTGTGCGCCGGAGAGATCCGGGTTCGTGGGGAGGTAGTAGATGTTCAGCTCCAGGGCGTCCGCCCCGGCGGCCTCGATCTTCGTCGCGTACTCGGTCCAGCCGCCGGTGGAGACGCCGTTCAGGCTGCCCACCACGGGGATCGAAAGCGCCTCCTTGGCCTTCTGGATGTGCGAGAGGTACTCATCCGGCCCGAGGGCGTACTGCTCCGGGGTCGGGAAGTAGCTCAGGGCCTCCGCGTAGCTCTCGGTGCCGTGCTCGAGGAAGTGCTCGAGGTTGTCCACCTCGGTGCGGATCTGCTCCTCGAACAGCGAGTGGATGACGACCGCGGCGGCGCCGCCGTCCTCCAGGCGCTTCAGACTGTCGAGGTCCTTCGTCAGCGGCTGCGCGGCCGAGGGCACGATCGGGTGGGGAAGCGTGAGCCCCAGGTACTTCGTGGTGAGGTCCATTACTTTTCCTCCCTTTCGCCCTGGCCGCCGTCTCGGGCCAGCATCTCGTACATACTGAACCGGGCGGTGATCTCCGCCTGGGCCTGCTCCAGCAGGCGCGCGGCCTGCTCCGGCTTGGACTGGGTCAGCATCTTCCAGCGGTTCTGACCGTAAGCGTAATCCTTCAGGGGGATCTTCGGAGGCTTGCTGTCGAGGATCAGCGGGTTTTTGCCCTCGGCGGTCCGACGCGGGTCGTACCTCATGAGGGGCCAGGCGCCGCAGTCCACGGCCTTCTTCTGCTCGTTGAGCCCCTGGCGCATGTCGATCCCGTGCGCAATGCAGTGGCTGTAGGCGATGATGATCGAGGGGCCGTCGTAGGACTCCGCCTCGAGGAACGCCTTCACCGTCTGCGCGTCGCGCGCGCCCATGGCCACCCGGGCCACGTAGATCGAGCCGTAGGACATGGCGAGCATCGCCAGGTCCTTCTTGGCCGTCGGCTTGCCGCCGGCGGCGAACTTGGCGACCGCGCCGAGCGGCGTGGCCTTCGACATCTGACCTCCGGTGTTGGAGTACACCTCGGTGTCGACCACCAGGACGTTGACGTTCCGGCCCATGGCCAGGACGTGGTCCAGACCGCCGTAGCCGATGTCGTACGCCCAACCGTCTCCGCCGAGGATCCAAACGCTCTTCTTCACCAGGTAGTCCGAAAGGCTCAGCAACTGCTTCGACTGCGGGTCGTCCTGGTCGGCGAGCTTCAGCTTCATCTCGGCAACGCGCTGGCGCTGCTCCCAGATGCCGCTCTCGGTGGTCTGGTCGGCGGCGAGGATGGCCGTGGCGAGGTTCTCGCCGAGCAGCCCCGTCTTCGCCTTGACCAGTTCACCGGCGAACTCCTGGTGCTTGTCGATGGTGAGGCGGAAGCCGTAGCCGAACTCGGCGTTGTCCTCGAAGAGGGAGTTGGACCAGGCCGGTCCGCGCCCCGCGTCGTCCACCGCCCAGGGGGTGGTGGGGAGGTTGCCGCCGTAGATCGAGGAGCAGCCGGTGGCGTTGGCGATGATCGACCGGTCGCCGAAGAGCTGCGAGAGCAGCTTGACGTAAGCGGTCTCGCCGCAGCCGGCGCAGGCGCCGGAGTACTCGAACAGCGGGCGGAGGAGCTGCGACGTCTTGACCGTCCCGAGCGCGATCTTGGTGCGGTCGAACTCAGGCAGGTCGAGGAAGAACTCGTAGTTTCTGCTCTCCGGCTCCCGTAGCGCGACCTGCGGCTCCATGTTCAGGGCCCTGAACTTCGGCTGGGCCTTGTTCTTGGCCGGGCAGACCTCCACGCACAGGCCACAGCCGGTGCAGTCTTCCGGAGCGGTCTGGATTGTGAGCTTCAGGCCTTCGAAGTCCTTCGACTTGAAGTCCACGCTCTTGAAGGTCTCCGGGGCGCCCTCGAGCTTCTCGGGGTCGTAGACCTTCATGCGGATGGCCGCGTGGGGGCAGACCATCGAGCACTTGCCGCACTGGATGCAGGTCGCCTCGTCCCAGGTGGGGATCTCCAGGGCGATGTTCCGCTTCTCCCACTGCGTCGTGCCGGTGGGGAAGGTTCCGTCCACCGGGAACATGCTCACCGGGAGGTCGTCACCGCGGCCGGCGATGATCTCGGCCGTGAAGTTGCGAACGAACTCCGGCGCCTTCGCGGAAACGGTGGGGGGCATCTCGATGGTGCTGGTGGCCTCGGCGGGAACCTCGACCTGGTGCAGGTTCTCGAGGGTCATGTCCACCGCGGCGAAGTTCTTCTCCACCACCTCGCGGCCCTTCTTGCCGTAGGTCTTCTCGATCGCGCCCTTGATCTGGGCGATCGCTTCGTCTCGCGGCAGAACGCCGGAGATGGCGAAGAAGCAGACCTGCATGATGGTGTTGATGCGCGTGCCCATCCCGGCGGCCTTGGCCACTTCGTAGCCGTCGATGACGTAGAAGCGGAGTTCCTTCTCGATGATCTGCTCCTGCACCTTCCGGGGCAGGTGGTTCCAGGCCTCTTCGGCGTGGTACGGCGTGTTCAGCAGGAAGACGGCGCCCGGAGACGCGTACTTCAGCATGTCGTACTTTTCGAGGAAGCCGAACTGGTGGCAGGCCACGAAGTTGGCGTGGCGGACCAGGTAGGTGGACTGGATCTCGCGCGGGCCGAACCTGAGGTGGCTCGTCGTGATCGCCCCGGCCTTCTTGCTGTCGTAGACGAAGTAGCCCTGGGCGAAGTTGTCCGTCTCCTCGCCGATGATCTTGATCGAGTTCTTGTTCGCGCCGACCGTTCCGTCGGAGCCGAGCCCGAAGAAGACCGCCCGGACCACGTCCTGGCCTTCGGTGTTGAAGTCCTGGTCGTAGTCGAGGGACGTGTGGGTGACGTCCTCGATGATCCCCACGGTGAACTGGTTCTTCGGGGCGTCGGCCTTCAGGTTGTCGAGCACACCCTTGACCATGCCCGGGGTGAACTCCTTGCTGGAGAGACCGTAGCGGCCTCCCAGCACCTTCGGGTCGGCGGCGAACGGCAAGGTGCCCGTCGCGCGCGCCTCGGCCAGGGCCGTGACCACGTCCTTGTAGAGCGGCTCGCCCGCCGCGCCCGGCTCCTTGGTCCGGTCGAGGGTGGCGATCGCCTTGACGGTCTTCGGCAGGGCGGCGAGGAGGTCGATGTTGCTGAAGGGACGGTAGAGCCGCACCTTCACGAGCCCCACCTTCTCGCCGGCGGCGACGAGGTGGTTGACGGTCTCCTCGGCGGTCTCGCAGGCGGAACCCATGAGGATCACGACGCGCTCGGCGTCCGGTGCTCCGAAGTAGTCGAACAGGTGGTAGGAGCGGCCGGTCAGTTCGGCGAAGCGGTCCATCGTCTCCTGCACCAGGCCCGGGCAGGCGTCGTAGTACGGGTTGACCGTTTCGCGGGCCTGGAAGAACACGTCGGGGTTCTGGGCCGTGCCGCGCAGGACCGGGTGGTCCGGCGACAGCGCGCGGGCGCGGTGATCGCGGATCAGTTCATCGTCGATCATGGCCCGCATGTCGTCTTCGGTGAGCTGCTCGAGCTTGTTGATCTCGTGGCTGGAGCGGAACCCGTCGAAGAAGTGGACGAAGGGCAGCCTGGACCGAAGGGCGGCGGCCTGCGCGATGAGCGCGTTGTCCATGATCTCCTGGATCGAGCCCGAAGCGAGGAGACCCCAGCCGGTCGAGCGGGCGGCCATCACGTCGGAGTGGTCGCCGAAGATCGACAGGGCGTGGGTGGCCACGGTCCGGGCGGACACATGGAAGACCGCGGGCGTCAGTTCCCCGGCGATCTTGAACATGTTGGGGATCATCAGGAGGAGGCCCTGTGACGCCGTGAACGTCGTTGTCAGGGCGCCGGCCTGCAGGGCGCCGTGGACCGCGCCGGCGGCGCCACCCTCGCTCTGCATTTCGGCCACGAGGGGCACGGTGCCCCAGATGTTGGTCTGGCCCTTGGCGGACCATTCGTCGGCCATCTCCCCCATGCCGGAGGAGGGTGTGATCGGATAGATGGCGATCACCTCGTTCGTCCGGTGGGCGACGTAGGCGGCCGCCTCATTCCCGTCGATGGTGACCATACGGCGAGCCATAGCAATTCTCCCTTGAGTCCTCGAGCTGCCCTCTTCCTCAGGTGCTCCGTGCATTGAGAGGGGGAACCAGCGATTGCGCACGCGCCGTGCCGACCACGCGAACGATCGGCAAACGCGGAAAAACGAGCCTAAGCCACCAATTATAGTAGATCTGCCCCGAGGGTCGATTTCATGGCGAGGGTCAGGGAAGGCTGATTTCCCCCAACCTCGCGAATTTTCCCCATTGAAAAACAACACCGGGAGTCCTTTTCGCAGGTCCTTGCCTTGCAGGCGAGTCGCCAAAAGGACTCCCGGTGTTGTTTTTTCGGTCTCAGTGAGGGGGGGGACGGGGATAAATCTTCGGCCTGCCGCCGCCTGCGGATACCAAGGGGCCTTCTCTGCGGACCCACAGGAAGAGACGAGATGACCGAGATCAAGTTCAGCGCGAAGGTTGCCGCGGCCCTCACCGGGGCCGAGGTCGTGGTGGTGGTGGCGCCGAAGAGCGCGCTCGACGAGGGATGGCACCGTGTCGCTCTCGGGAAGCCCTGGGCGGCGGCCCTCGACCCGGTGGTGGAGGACCTGAGCCCCGGCGATCTCGGCGCCGCGGCCGGCACCTACGGCCCGAAGGGGGCCCCGCGCCGGATCTTCGCTGCCGCGCTGCCGGATGCGGTCGGGCGGCACAACAGCCCGACGCGGGCGGAAATGATCCGGGCGGCGCTTTCCCAGGTCTCCGCGGGGAAGGCGAAGAAGGTCGCGGTCGTGATCCGCCTGACCGACCCCGACCACTACCTGGCCGCTGCGGTCGCCGTGGCCCGGTGCCACCCTCTCTTCTCTCGCTCTTCCGGAAAGAAATCCGGGAAGGTCAAGGTGACCGTGGCCGCCGCGCTCGATGACGGCACCCCGGTGAAGCCCTCCCGCGAGATCAATCCCACCGTCGAGGCCGTCCGTTTCGCCGCCCGGCTGGTGGACACCCCGGCCGAGGACATGAAGACCGCCGACGTGGAGGCCGAGGCCCGCGCCGCGGTGAAGGGCCTGAAGGGTGTCAAGGTGCGCTCGATCGTCGGTGACCGGCTACTCAAGTCCCGCCTGGGAGGCATCCACGCCGTCGGCCGCACCGCGGTCGTCCCGCCGCGCCTGACGATCCTCGAGTACACCCCCCCGAAGAAGCCTCGCCGCACGGTGGCGCTGGTGGGCAAGGGCGTGATCTACGACACCGGCGGCCTGAACATCAAGGTCCAGAACTTCATGTGCAACATGAAGGCCGACATGGGTGGTGCGGCGGCGGTGCTCGGGGCCTTCCTGGCGCTGGTGAAGACCGGCTGCTCGGACAAGGTCTACTGCCTGCTCTGCCTGGCGGAGAACGCCGTCGGCCCCAACAGCTACCGCCCGGACGACATCCTTACGTTCCACTCCGGCAAGACCGTGGAGATCAACAACACCGACGCCGAGGGCCGCCTGGTCCTGGCCGACGGCGTCTCCTACGCCGCCCGCAACCTGAAGGCCGACTTGGTGATCGACGCCGCCACCCTGACCGGCGCGGCGCTCATCACGACCGGGCAGATCGTCTCCTGCACCGTCAGCAATCGCGACGGCGTGGAGGCCGCCTCCGTCGCCGCCGGCCGCCTGACCGGCGACCTGACCTTCCCGATCCTCTTCATCCCCGAGTTCACCAAGCAGGAGTTCAAGAGCAAGGTGGCCGACATGCGCAACTCGGTGGCCAACCGCATGAACGCCCAGTCGTCCTGCGCCGCCCAGTTCGTCTACAACCACATCGAGGACGTGAACCCGGCGTGGCTGCACCTGGACATCGCCGGCCCGGCATTCCGGGATGGTAGAGCGACGGGGTACGGGGTGGCGCTGATGGCGGAGATCGTGAGGAGTGTTACGCCCGCCGATCTGGCCTGACCCCCCGGGCGAAAAACAACACCGGGAGTCCTTTTTCAGGCCTCCCCTCTCTGCGCACGGTCTCGCTGAGAGCACCGAAGCGCCGACGGCGCGGCGCCCTCCATTTCGCGTTCAACCTGCGGCTGGAGGGCCGACCGCCGTGTCGGCCGCGGCGCCAGCCGCCAAAACCGACCAATTGGGCCCGGCACGAGCTGTTCAAACCCCGTCCAATCTCCCCTGCAGCGCCCCCCTTGGGATTGCGGGTTCGGGCGTTCCCCTTGGCCTTTGCTTCATTGAATTCATTCAAAACAGACAAAAACAGGAGGGCGGCGACCGGACGTCTATCAACGTTCGGTCGCCTTCCCTCCAGCCGATGTCTTCCCTTGATTCAACTCAGAAACAGAATCAGGTCGCATCAAGCACCCGAAACACCTCAACCGCTTCATAAACCCTCGCCGGCCGCCCCCGCCGAGATCGCCGCAAGGGCCGCTCCTCGACGATCTTCCGCTCGGCGAGCTGCTTCAATGCATTCGCAGCAGCTTCGCCGCTGACGCCATGAGCGCGGGCCACGAGCGCTCGATCGAGCACCGGGCGCATCACGAGGTCGGCAGCAACGCGGTGCGCGAGCGCGTCGGACCGCACATCGGCGAGTCGCTCCTCCCATTCACCGCGCAGCGCGTTCAGCCTCTGGAGTAGGCCTCTGGCGTACTGCACCGCCTCCACGACGACCTCCGAGAAGAAGTCCGCCCACCGGTCGACGGCACCGGAGCGGTAGGCATTGAGCCCCGCGATGTACTCATCTCGGCGATGCACGAGGATCGGACTGAGCGGCGGGGCAGCGGGGCCGATGACGCCTCGGGCGGCGAGGATTCGGTAGATGAGGGCTCGGCCGACGCGACCATTGCCATCGGCGAAGGGGTGGATGGTCTCGAATTGGGCGTGGGCAACGGCTGCCTGGACGATCCCACCGACATCGACGCGCGCGCAGTAGGAGACCAGATCGTCCATGAGTTCGGGCACGAGGTCGGGTGGCGGGGGGATGAACTCGGCGCCTCGAGGGGTGAGAGCGTCTCCCCCGATCCAGTTCTGGCGGGTCCTCCATCGTCCGAGTTCGAGGACGTCAGGCGCGTGAGGACCGAGGAGCCGGGTATGCCAGGACCGGATCATGGCTTCGCTCACCGGGTCGCTCGCATGATCGAGGATGTCCTCCATGATTGCCATGTTGGCGAGCACCTGCTCCGCCGACCGGTCCGTTACCGCGTCCGGTGCGAACCCGGCCTCGAAGAGGCGTCGCGTGCTCAGGAACAAACCCTCGATTCGGGAAGAGGCGATGCCCTCGCTACGCAGCAGGACGGGGCCGACCTCCCGCAGCAGTTCGCCCTCTCCGCCAATCTCCGCGAGTGCCTGCTCCGCCGCGGCGATCGCCCCCCTCCCGGTGACCCGGATGGGGTGATCAGCGAGGCGGTCGGGGATGAAGACGTCGATGTCCAGGGGCTTCCCTGAACCGAAGGCGTCGGTCCAGCGTCTTGTCTCGGTCGCTCCGGGCATGGCCGGTATCCTTGGGTTATTCTCTTGTTAACGCAAGGATACCACAGTAAGCGTGCGTATTTGGGGTCGGGCTTTGTGGTTGGCCAATCACGAGCCTTCCCTTGAACCCAACCAGGCGCCGACGGCGCGGCGCCCTCCATTTCGCGTTCAACCCGCAGCTGGGGGGCCGACCGCCGTGTCGGCCGCGGCGTCAGCCGCCAAAATCGACCAATTGGGCCCGGCACGGTAGGTCGGAAATCGCCTGATCCGTTGTGCTACAATGTAAGACATCTCGTGGATTCCAAGAGGTCCCGAATGGTCAACCGAAGAAACATCAGCGTGTCCTTCACACCGCAGCAGGCCGAATTCCTCTCAGACTGCGTGGCATCCGGTCGCTACCAGTCGATGAGCGAAGTTGTGAGGGAGAGCATTCGTCTGCTCAAGGACCAGCAGGACCACCGTCAGGCCGAGATCGAACGCGCGCGGGGGATGATCGAGGAGGGCGCGGATCAGCTCGATCGGGGACAGGTCGTGGACGGAGAGACCTTCTTCCGGGATTGGGACGAGGAACTCGACCAGCTGGAAGCCGCAGAGCGCGGACAGACTGAATGAGCCGGGTCCTCCTCTCGGAGGCGGCCGGGCAGGATCGCCGCGCGATCACCGAGTACACCGTCCAGGGGTTCGGTGTGCAGCAGGCGCGCCGGCTTCGTGATCGGTTCGAGACCGCTCTGAACGTGCTGGCGGAATCTCCTCTTCTCGGCCGGCGCCGGGTGGAACTCGACCCCCCGGACCACACCTTCCGGTACCTGGTGGTCATGAAGAGCTTCATCATCGTCTACGAGCCGGCAGAGGATGGGATCCGGGTCGCGCGGCTCCTCCATGGCGCACGCAACCTCGCCGCAGAGCTCGAGCGCGACGCCGGGAACGAGGCTTGAAAGATGTGAGGGAAAAACAACACCGGGAGTCCTTTTCGGGCCCCCTTTTTCTGTGCACCTCTTCCTTGAATCCAGAAAGGCGCCGACGGCGCGGCGCCCTTCAACCTGCGATCGACCATCACCTCTGAAGCTCCGTCCGGTGGGGCGTGGTCACCGGGCCTGGCGCCCTTCGGGCTCGGGTGGAGGGCCGACCGCCGTGTCGGCCGCGGCATCAGCCGCCAAAATCGACCAAAAAGGCCCGGCACGGTAGGTCGAAAATCGACCAATCGGGCCCGGCACGGTAGGTCGGAATTCGATCCGTGGAACCCGCCCCTCCGCATTGCGTCATACTGGGTACCCCCTGCAACCGGAGGTCGCCCATGCTTCGCCGAGCCGCTCTGCTCCTCGTCCTGACCCTCTTCGTTCTGCCCCCGGCCATCGCCGAAACTCCGGAGGAACTCCTCGCGACCGCCGACCGGCTCTTCGAGGAGAAGAACTACCAGGAGGCGGCGGACGCCTACGAAGCGCTGCTCGATGGCGGGGCCACCGGGACCACGCTTCATCACGCCAGCCGGCGGCTCATCGCCAGCCGGATCCGGCTCTCCCTCTTCGGGGACGCGCTCGAGGCGGCGAAGGCCTGGGTCGAGCGGACGAGGGGCACCCCCTACGAGGCCCGGGCGGAGCGGTTTCTCGGGAACCTCTACCTGACCGTCCCGCACTGGGGCACGCGGGCGGGGGGCGAATTCCACCGCAATCAGTGGATGCAGGGGATCGCCGTCCGCTCCCACCGGATGGACAAGAAGCTCGCGGTCAAGCACCTCACGCGCGCCCGGGAGCTCTACGCCGAGTACGACGCGGCGGCCCGCTCCGATGCGCTCGAGATGCTGCCGGAGAAGGAGCGGAAGGCCTGGCACGAGGAACGCCTCGGCTGTCTCTTCGACCTCGCCGGCGCGGTCTCCCGCTTCGGCATCTACGAGGCCTCCTGGCTCTACTGGCACGCCTTCTGGGCGGAGCGGGACGACTTCACCGCCGAGACCGCGGGGGAAGAGGACTTCGACGAGTACCACCCCGACTGGCAGGTGCAGCGGAACCGGCCCATCGGCCTGAGGATCGCCGCGGACGGCCAGCCCCGATTTCCCACGAAGCCGAAGACCTGGCAGCCGGATGCCGCCGACGACGAGAAGCTGCTCTACCTTCTCGCCGAGGTCCGGGAGCTGGATCAGTCCGACGACCGACGCTTCACCGCGGTCTCCTGGTACCGACAGGCCATGCTGGCGCGGTCCCGGTTCGGCATGGACCGCCTGAACGGCTACGCCAGCCTCTACTGGGCGGAGAACGTCTACCCCCTTCAGGAGGAGCTGAAGAACTTCAAGCCCTATGAGCTCGGCGATCACGAGGCGCTGGTCCTCGCCGGCGGGCGCATCCAGAAGACGACCCTCCCCACCGAGTGGGATGTGCTGGCGCTCCTTCGCACCGTCGCCGGGGACTACCGGGAATCGAAGGTGGCCCCGGAGGCGGCCTACACCATCGGCCTCTATCACCAGACCCGGCAGCAGTACACCGAGGCGCTTGCGGCCTACGATCGCGTCCTCGGCGACTTCGCCACCGCGCCGTGGGATGCGTGGGCGAAGCAGCAGACGGCGAAGATCAAGGCCTCGCAGGTCAGCATGGCCCAGAGCGGCATCCAACTCCCCGGTCGGCCGGCGAAGCTCTCCCTCTCCTACCGCAACGTCGAGAAGATCCACTTCACCGCCCGCCGTATCGACCTCGCCGGATTCTTTGAGGAGCTCCGCTCGAGGGAGCCGGATCCGGACAAGGGCTTCCAGTACTTCGGGGCCCTCTCCCGGTGGCATCACTACTTCGTCTACGGCAGCAAGCACAAGCAGGAGATCTACCAGCTCGCGGGGAAGCGGGTGGGGCCGGAGGAGTTCCGATGGTCCGTGGACGTCGTAGACGACGGGACCCATCGATACGCGGCGACGGTTCATGCCGCTCCGCTTGCCGATCGCGGCGCTTACCTCGTGCAGGCCTGGCTCACGGAACCCGGCGAAAAGACGGCGAAGACCTCCGGTTCCGCGGCTCTCGACCTCGGCATCAGCCGCTCCGTGGTGGTGCTCTGTGACCTGGCCCTGGTGGAGAGGGTCACGGACGAGGGAAACCTCTTCTTCGTCTGCAATGCCGAGACGGGCGCGCCGGTCCCCGGGGCCGAGGTCAAGGCCCTCGAAGTATGGTCCGTCTACAAGCAGAAGCCCAAGAAGCACGACTACTTCAAGACGATGCACGAGGGCGAGACCGACGAACAGGGCATCGCGCTGATCGACCGTCATGGCCGTCACAGCGGGAACACCCATGTCCTGGTCTCGGTCGGCGAGGGTCGGGCGCGGCGGATCGCCTTCAGCGGGATGATGTGGTGGACGGGCCACAGCTCCTCGCAGATGAAAGAAGGCGGCTTCGCCTGGTGCGTCACCGACCGGCCCGTGTACCGACCCGGGCAGAAGGTGAAGTTCAAGGTCTGGCTCCGACGCATGAAGGACGGGGTCTACCAGGAGCCCAGAAACGAGAGATCGCACCTTGAGGTGTACGACACCCGGGGCAACAAGGTCTTCGAGACCAACGCCGGATTCGACGAGTACGGAGGTCTCGAGGGCGAGTTCACCCTCGGCGAGGAGCCGCCGCTCGGGATGTACCGGTTCGTGGCCAGCGGGCGCCGGTACGGCGGTTACGCCCAGTTCCGCGTGGAGGAATACAAGAAGCCGGAGTTCGAGGTCACCGTCGAGCCCGGCAAGGACCACGCGCGGCTCGGCGAGAAGCTCATGGCGAAGGTGAAGGCCACCTACTACTTCGGAGGGCCGGTCACCGAGGCCACGGTGAAGTACAAGGTCTTCCGCGAGGAGTACCGCCACCGTTACTGGTTCCCCGGCCGCTGGGACTGGCTGTACGGCCCGGGCTACGGACTCGTCTGGTACGACTACCACTGGTTTCCCTGGTGGGGCCTCTATCGCCGGTGCTGCGTTCCGCCGCCCTGGTGGTGGGGGTACTACGGCGGAACTCCGGGCAACCCCGTCCGGGAACTCGTCAAGGAGGGCGATGCCCCGATCGGCGAGGACGGCACGCTCGACGTCGAGATCGATACCGGCCCCGCCCTCTCGGACCACGGCGACCTCGACCATCGCTACGTCATTCAGGCGGAGGTCCGCGACATGAGCCGCCGGGTGATCACCGGCGAGGGCTCGGTGCTGGCCACTCGGCAGGCGTTCTACGCCGTCTTGCAGGCCGACCGCGGGTACTACCGCCCGGGCGACGAGATCCGGGTGAAGGTCAGGACCATGACTCCCGGCGGCGCGCCGGTGAAGGCCGCCGGCGTCGTCACGATCTCCGAAGTGGGATTCGCGGCGCTCGGCAACGCGGAATTGAGGGAGGTCGAAGTGGACCGCTTCCCGGCTGAGACCGACGAGCGCGGCTTCCTCGAACTGAACCTCCGCCACGAGAAGAGCGGTCAACTCCGCATCACCTTCGAGACTCCGGATCAGTGGGGCGGGGTGGTTGAGGGCAACAGCCTGGTCTGGGTCGCCGGGTCCGACTTCGACGGAGAGTTCCAGCGCTTCAACGATCTGGAGGTCATCACCGACCGGCGCATCTATCAGCCGGGCGAGACCGCCCACGTCATGGTCAACACGAATCGGGCCGGCTCCTTCGTGCTCTTCGCCGACGAGGTGGACAACAACCACTTGCTCTCGTGGCGACTGATCGAGATCAAGGGGCGCAGCACGGTGGTGGACGTCCCGGTCACGAGGGGCGGCCGCCCCAACTTCTTCGTCGAGGCCACCACCGTTTCCGACGCCCGTGTGCACAGCCAGATCCGGCGCATCTGCGTGCCGCCGGAGGATGGTGTGATCGACGTCAAGGTCTCGACCGATCGCCCCGAGTACGGCCCCGGCGACGAGGCCGAGATCACGGTGACCGCCACCACCCCGGATGGGAAGCCCGCCCGGGCCCAGGTGGCGATCAGCGCCTTCGACCGCTCGGTGCTCTACATCCAGCCCGAGTTGGCACCGACCCTGGCCACCTTCTTCCACGGTCGCATGCGTCAGCACGCCATGGTGTCGAACACCAACCTGACGGAGGTCTTCAGCACCTACGGCTACGTGCGACGGCCGTTTCAGGATCTCTACCCGGTGCCGGCCGCCTGGTTCGGGGCGTGGGGAGCGAACGTGACCGACTGGGGACGGTTCGGCGACCGCGAGTTGATGGACATGGGTGCCGCCCAGACCCTGGACGGGTACGCGAGTTCGGGACGCGGGGGGTATCGGGGTCCGGCGGGCGAGGTGGCACCATCAGGTGCCTCGTCTGTCGGCATGGGTATCGGCGGTGGCGTGGGCGGCGGCGTCGGCGGAGTCCGCAAGGCCGCGGAGACCCGGAGCCTGGACCGGTCCAACGCGAAGGGCCCCGCCGGGCCCGGCGGCGGAGCGCCTCTCGTCGAGGCCACGGTGCGGAGCAAGTTCGCCGACACCGCCCTCTGGCTCGGTCACCTCGAGACCGGCGAGGACGGCACGGCCACGGCGAAGTTCAACCTGCCCGAGAACCTCACCACCTGGAAGGTCAACGCCTGGTCCATGACGAAGGACACCCGCGTCGGCCAGGCCGATACGTCCGCGTTGACCACCAAGGACCTCCTGGTCCGCCTGCAGGCGCCGCGGTTCTTCCTGGAATACGACGAGGTGGTGATCTCCGCCAATGTGCACAACTACCTCGAGACGGAGAAAGCTGCGGAGGTCACTCTCGTCGTGCCGCCGGATCTGTTGAAGCTGATCGGTAAAGTCCCGGCAACAACCCGCGTCACCGTCCCTGCCGGCGGGGAGAAGCGCGTCGACTGGCGTGTGAAGGTCCGTGGCGAGGGCCGGGCTGAAATCACCGTGAAGGCGCTGACCGAGGAGGAGTCGGACGCCATGCAGATGACCTTCCCGGTGCTGGTCCACGGGATGATGAAGCAGGTGGCGTCCACCGGGTCGATCCGCCCCGATGAGGACACCCCGATCACCGTGAAGCTCGACGTTCCGCACCAGCGCCGGCCGGAGTTGACCAGCCTCACGGTGAAGTACTCGCCGTCCCTGGTGGGGGCGATGCTCGACGCGCTGCCCTACTGCCTCGACTACCCCTACGGCTGCACCGAGCAGACGGTCAGCCGGTTCCTCCCCGCGGTGTTGACCCTGAAGACGCTGCAGAACATGGGGATCAAGCTTGAGGATGTGAAGAAGGTCCGAGAAGGACGGATGGAGGAACTTCGGCGAATCGCCGTGGGCGAGCACCAGTACCACCCCGGCTACGCCGACCTCGCCATCTTCGACGACGAAGGAATGAAGGAGATCATCAGCCTCGGCCTTCAGCGCATCACCTCCATGCAGAACGGCGACGGCGGCTGGGGCTGGTGGAAGCGGGACGACTCGAGCCCCTACCTGACGGCCTACGTGCTCTACGCTCTGACCACGGCCGTGGAGTGCGATGTGGCTGTTGACCAGCAGATGATCGCGCGGGGTCTGCAGTTCCTCCTCAATTACGAAGCCTCCCGCCTGCGAAACGAGAGCTGGAGCCCCCACGCGAGCCACGCCTTCTCCGCGTTGCTTCTCGCCGGAAGCGGGCAGCGTGCGGCCATTGAGCCGGTCGAAGGAGACGAACGGCCCGGCGATCTCGTGGAGCGGCTGTGGCTCGGCCGCGACCGTCTGGGCCTCTACGGCAAGGCGCTCCTCGTGATGACTCTCGCGAAGCTCGGCGAGGAGGAGAAAGCGCGGGCCGTGCTCCGAAACTGCATGCAGCACCTGGAGCGAAACGACGAGACGGAGATTGCCTGGTTCCGCACCCCGCAGGCCCATTGGTGGTACTGGTGGAACAACGACATCGAGACCAACGCGTGGCTCCTCCGGGCCCTGGTGGCCATCGAGCCAAAGAGCGACGTCGCCCCGCGCCTCGTGAAGTGGCTTCTGAACAACAGGCGCAACGGCACCTACTGGCGCTCCACCCGGGACACCACGCTCTGCGTCTCGGCGATGAGCGACTTCGTGGTCGCCAGCGGGGAGGGCGAACCGGATTACACTCTCACCCTCGATCTCGACGACGGCGCGGTGGTGAAGAAAGTGAAGATCACGAAGGACAACTTCTTCACCTACGACAACTCCTTCGTGGTGGCGGGGCTCGCGCTCTCGGGCGGATCCCACACCCTGAAGATCACCCGCGAAGGCCGGGGGGCGGTCTACGCCGGCATCTACCTCAAGTACTTCACCAAGGAGGAGTTCATCTCCGCGGCGGGGCACGAATTGCACGTGAACCGCACTTACTACCACCTCCGTCGCATTCCCTACGAGGTGGAGGTCGACGGCGCCGACGGGCAGAAGCTCACCGAAAAGCGGCTGCGCTACGAGCGCGTCCCGCTGGCCCAGGGCGACCTCCTCAAGAGCGGCGACCTGATCCAGGTCGAACTCGAGGTGGAAAGCGACAACGACTACACCTACTTCGCCATCGAGGACCCGAAACCGGCGGGTTGCGAACCGGTGGACGTGCGCTCCGGCGGGGCACGCCAGGAGGGGTTCTCGACCTACCGGGAGCTACGCGACGAGAAGGTGGTGTTCTTCGCCAGCATGATCGGCCAGGGGAAGCACCTCTTGCGGTACCGGCTCAGGGCGGAGATCCCCGGGCTCTTTCACGCCCTGCCGACGAAGTTGTTCGGGATGTATGTGCCGGAGTTGGCGGCGAACAGTGATGAGATGATTCTGTTGATTGAGGATTAAACCTGAGCCCGAAGGGCGCCCTGGCGGGCGGCGGCCGAAACGGCGGTCGGCTCTTCAGACCGCGGTCGGGACGAAGCCCGACCCTTCGAGGGAACGTCGGCTTACCCTGTGCCTCGGAGGGCGCTCCTCTGTCAGCAGCCGGTTTGATTCAGGGGAAAGACAAACAGCTCAGGGGGGCGCTCCAACCCGCAATCCCGAGAGGGGCGTTGAAGGGTTGAAGAACGGGTCTCAACAGCTTGGGGCCGGAAGCGGTCCGGCAACCGACGAGCGAAACCGTCAGGGGGTTCACCTCGCCGGCAGAAGCTGACGAGTGGTTCCCTTGAGGTCCTCGATGTAGAGACGGCTGCAGTCCTTCGTGGTCCCCAATATCCGCCTCCCGTCGAAGGTCCTCCAACCGTTGATCGCTCCGGAGAGGCGGCACGCCGCAACCTCGACCGACGCCCCGTCCCCGACGAAGCTGAGGAGGACCGGGCGGCTCGTGCCCAACCAAAGAACGCAGGACTTCGAGTCCGGCGCCCACTCGAACCGTGGGCTGGCGCCGGAGGGAGCGATCCCCTCGATCCGCTGAGCGGACCCATCCGAGGCCCTGACGAGAAAGGTGCCTTCCGCCCCGCAGACGAGGGCAGAACTGCTGTCGGGAGAGACCGCCCAGCCGTTGAGCGGACCGGTTCCGAAGGGCTCCGGGTCCGAGCCATCCAGGGGCAGCCGCAGCGGCGCCCGACCGAAGGAGAGGGCCACGCCGTCCGGAGCGGGGGGCAGGAGATGCGGGTAGCCGGGAAGCTCCGCCACTTCACCCGTATCGAAGACGAAAAGGCCGTAGGCTCGCTCCTGCCCGCCCCTCCATCTGGTCACGACAATGCCCCAGTCACTTGCCGTTGGGCGGAAGCTCCAGCCGGCAAGGTCATCGAACCTCCGACCATCCCGGTGCAGCAAGTAGCTGTTCTTCCCGCCGTAGAACCTGCGGTGCGGTCCCATGGGGTACGATCCCGGGCTTTGATCCTTCTCGTCGATCACGGCCCGCGTGGTCACCGGACGACCTTCGTCAAGGTCGTAGACGACGCGCAGCAACTGCGACTCCCGTTCGGATATGCGCTCCCACCGGTGGAGGACCAGCCGGCCCGGCCCCTCGTTCTGTTCGTGGTCGAATCTCAGGGGCATGCCGAAACTGTCGAGCTCGCGCACGATGCCGGTCGAGAGGCCCACCGCCCAGCACTCGGTCGGAGACGATGTTCCGAGGAGACCGCGCCCCGGCCGGCTGACGCTGACAATGGCCCAGTGCCGGTCCGGTGTGAGCTGATACGGGGAGTAGATCACCCCGTCTTCCTCCGGATCGATGTCGGCCCAGGCGGCCAGGGAGGTTCCGGCCCAGACGGTGGTGAAGCCCACGATGAGCAGCATGGTCCCGGCGCCGATCAACACGCGACGCAGCCGGGCCTTCAGATGCACCCGTCCGAATTTGAAGACGAGGAAACTCCCCACCAGCGCCGCCGTGGCGAGCAGCAGGCCGGCCGGCAAGTACGTCTTCTTCGCAGCCAGTCCGTAGCATGAGAACACGCCGTTGCCGGACTGCAGCAGCACCCACACCCCAGCCACGGTGCCGAACCCGGCGAGCGCGGCGCCGAAGCCCCGATCGATCAGGGTGGAGGTGAGGAAGGTCATCGCTCCCGCCGCGACCACGGCGAAAATCGGCAGCGCCATCACCACCGCCTGCGGGCTGAAGAGCGTTTCCGGGTCCTTGCCGAGCAGGGAAAGCAGGAGCGCCTCCACCCCGAGGACGTAGCCGAGGTAGAGGAGCGACGACCCCGCGAGAAAGACGATCTTGGCCCGCCAGAGCCTGGTCGGCGGCATGGGCAGGGCGGCGAAGAATCCCATGCGGCCGGAGGAAATGTCCGCCGCCGCGAGGTCCGCGGAGAGGGCGAACACGAAGAGCGCGAACGTGGCTGGAATGAAGAACATCAGGGAGTCCAACGCTGCGGTCTTTGCGAAACCGATCAACAGACCCTTCAGGGCCAGCGAGGTCAGCGGGGCGAGGATCAGGAAGCCGAGGATCAGGGCCCGGCTCTCCCTCCATTCCTTTCGGATCAGGCTACGCACGACGGCACCTCCTCCTTCAGATCCGCGAGCAGGGCGGCATAGAGTTCGGCCAGGCCGGGGTGATCGACCATTGCTCCGGTGACCCCGCCGCCGGCGCGCAATTCCTCGGTGACGCCTTCCACCGCGACCTCCCCGTCCTTCAGGAATGCCACGCGCTCCGCCAGGCGCTCCACGTCGTCCAGGCGGTGCGTGGAGATGAGGATCGCCGTGCCCTCCCGATCCATGATGTCCACCAGCGAGGAGAGGATCTCTTTGCGGGCAAGCGGGTCCAGGCCGGACGCGGGTTCGTCCAGGAAGACGACCTTCGGCCGGTGGGCCAGAGCCAGCAGGAGCGAGAGCTTCGCCCGGGCGCCCTTCGAGAGCGTCTCGATGTGGTGGGCTTCATGCAGGGCGAAGAGGTCCGCCAGTCGCTTCGCCTCGCTCTCGTCCCAGCGCTTGCGGCGGGCCGATCGCACGAGATCCACCGCGTCCCGGACGCGCCAACGGGGGTGAAACCGGAGGGTGTCGGGGACGTAACCCGTCACTTCCTTCACCGCCCGCGGGTCTCTTCCAGGATCGATCCCGGCGACCCTCACCTCTCCGCCGTTCCGCGGCAGGAGACCGGCCAGGATCCGGAGCAGGGTGGTTTTGCCCGCACCGTTTCGGCCCAGGAGCGCCGTGGTGGTGCCCCGGGGGACGAGGAGGTCCACCGAGCGGAGAACCTTCTTTTTGCCGAAGCTCTTCGAGAGGGATCGGATGAGAATGGGTTCAGCAGCCGACATGATCGGTGACTCCCGCTTCGTTCAGGCACTTCAAGAGGACTTCCGCCAGCGCTTCTCCATCGAGGCCGGCGGCCAGGCCCTTCTCCACCGCCGTCTGCACCGCCGCCTGCACCGCCGCGACGCTGGCCTTCCGGCAGATCAGCCGCGCGCCCCGATCCACGAAGACTCCGGACCCGGCGCGGGTGCGGACGACGCCCTCGCGCTCCAGGTCGCGGTAGACCTTGGCGACGGTGTTGGGATTGACGACGAGGTCCCGGGCGAGGCCGCGGACGCTGGGCAGTCGGTCGCCGGGTGCGACCCGCCCGGTGGCGACGGCGAACCGGATTCCTTCCGAGATCTGTTCGCTCACCGGGGCGGCCGCCGTAGGATCGATAGTGATCTGCATGGCGACCGTCCTATCGTGCTAGTACGGTCCCACACTTGAGGAGATTCCGCGAAACTCCGGAATCGGAGGAATTGAAATGCGAAGCCTGCTCCTGGCGATATCCGTGTCGGTCTGCCTGTTGCTCGCGGCCTGCGGGGGCCCTCCCGAGGTCACGGTGGTGAACGAGTGCGCGGAGACGGTGGATGTGATGATCCAGTCCGCCGGTGACGGTCTCTGGAACATCAACGGCATCGAGCCGGGCAAGTCGAGCGCCCCCGAGACGATCGGGCTGGGGCCGATGGACGTTACGGCCACCTTCGCGACGGGCTCGATGGAGACCACCACCGGTTTCAAGGCGGAAGACGGCGTCGACTACATCCTGACCATCCGCGGCACCCCGCCCGGCATCTTCCTCACCCGCGAGGAGTGATCTAGCAGACCGTCGGGATAACGCGCTCTTTACAGGCAAGCCCGCCCGCCCGACGGTCTGCTGAGTTTTGCAGCCGCTTTGCGGCTGATGCTGATCTGGGGGTGCGGCTGGTAGGTCTGGGGCCCCGGGGCTTCTCAGGGGCTTGTGAGCATGCAGTGCGCCGGATTCCCGCGAGAATCTCTACTTCCAGCAAGCCGAGCGGAATGAGGCCAGCTTCAGCAGGTTGTGCACCGTGCAGATCAACGCCCATTCCCCGGCCACGTTCGCCAAGCCCCGACGCAGGAATTGTCGGAAGCCTCGGGCCTCCTTGATCTGGCCGAAAACCGGCTCCACGGTGTGTTTTCGTAACCGATAGTGACTGCGCCACCACCCCGTCTCAGACGAGTCCGCATCGCCTTGGTGCGAGGCCCCTGTCGCTTCTCTTCGCCTGCGGTTGGTGATGAAGTCCCGTGCTTCTGACGACCAGTGGCGATGTGGCCACGGATGCCACGCTTCTCCAGAGCTTCGATGTTCTCCTTCGAGCAGTAGCCGCAATCAGCAGGACTCTCTTTCGGATGGCTCCCGGTGTTCTTCTCGACCTGGTCCATCATCGGCTCCAGTTCGTCGTGATCGTTCTGCCTGGCGGTCACCTCGTGGCAGACAATCACCTGATGTCCGGCATCCACTCCCGCTTGACAGTTGTAGGCCTGCTCGTATCCATTGCGGGTCTTCATGATCCGGCTCTCCGGATCCGTGAAGTTGCTCTGCGCCTTGTCCTCGGGCTCACCCGAAAGTGCTTTCGGCTTCGGTCCGCCAAGCTTGTGCCCCAGTTCCTTCTCCCGCTCTTCCCGCCATCGTTTGACCCGAGCCGCTTCCTCCTTCGCTTCGTCTTCCAGACGAGCCATCGCCTCCCGCATCTTCAAGAGCTTCTTCATCCGGGTGTAACTCATCGCTGAGTGCTTGCTGGCACAGGCCTTGACCTTGGTGCCGTCCAGAGCCACGTGCCCCAGCTTGAGCGCGGACAGCTACTTAGCAGCCCGTCGGGGAGGCCGGCGTGGGAGACAGCAACCCGTGATTCCCCGACGGGCTGCTAGCACGATAGCCCCCGAGTCGGGCCGGATGTCCTCGTATCGCCGGCAAACCCGGCGCTTCGCGAAAACAACCTTGCCACCTTTCCATTTTGAGCATATGCTCATTACGTCAGGAAAACAGATGCCGAGACCTACATCCACAAGGCAGGTTCACGACGGGCTCACCGGGCGGTCTTTCAAGCCGCAAGGCGTGCCCATGACTGGTCTCAGAATCGTCCTCGTCCCGCTGGACGGGCTCGAGGCGATCCGTCTTGCCGATGTCGAGGGGCTCTACCAGGAGGAGGCGGCAAGACGCATGGGCGTTTCGCGGGCCACCTTCGCGCGGATCCTCTCCCAGGCCCGGCAGGCGGTGGCGGACGCTCTCGTCAACGGAATGGCTCTCGAGTTTTCCGGTGGCGAAGTGGAGCACCGGCCGGAGGGAAAGCATCCCTGTCCGGTGCACGGCCGCCGCCGTCGTCGGGGCCGGGGATGTCGCTGTCGGCACCGTTCTCCGGACAGAGATGAAGGCTGAAAGGAGAAGTGCGATGCCTAATCGAGATGGAAGCGGACCGGAAGGGAAGGGTCCCACCGGTTGGCGAGGTCGCGGCGAGTGCCGCGGAGCGGATGAGACTCGCGGTGGCGGGTGGGGCCGAGGCCTCGGTCGAGGCCGTGGTGGTGGCGGTCGTGGTGGCCGTGGCGGCGGCGGTGGCCGCGGAGGAGGAGGTGGTGGCTGGGGCCGCGGTCTCGGTCGCGGACGTGGGATGGGCCAGGGGGCGGGCCGAGGCGCGGGAAACCGATACGATGACTAGATGACCGACGAGACGCGTGTCGTGAAGATTGCTGTGGCCTCCACGGATACCGCGGGGCTCGACGGCACGGTGAGCGGGCACTTTGGACGCTGCCCCGCATTCATCATGGCCATGGTCAAGGGAGCGGATCGCCTGAACGGGACATAACGAGGAAACCGGGCGGAGTCTGCGCAGAATGGGGCTGTGGAGACCCTCGGCCAGATCCTTCTGTGGGCTGCCCTCGCCACCAGCGGCGCCGCGCTTCTGGTCGTGCTGGTCGGTTTCGTAGTGGATCCCTATCAGCGATTCCGGAAGTCCCGTTGGTACCGGACCTACTACAGCCGGCCGAGGCGCCTGAACCCCGGCCTCGCCCTGAGCCACGACTACGACTCCGCCGTCATCGGCACCTCGATGATCCAGACGCTGAAGCCGAGCGTGATGGACCGGATCACCGGGAGCCGGAGTCTGAAGCTCGTTGTGCTCACCGCCTCGGCCCGCGAGATCCGCCTGACCCTCGAGGTCGCGCTTCGCGCCGGGCGGGCCAGGACCGTCATCCTCTGCTTTTCCCCCACCACCTGCACGGGTGAACCGGACCGGCTCACGTTCGGCGAGCGGGGCTTTCCTCTGTATTTCTATCTGAGCGGCCCCGCGGCCACGGCCCGCTACCTTTTGGCCTTCGACACGCTTCGGCAGTGCCTCAAGGTGATCCGCCGGAACCTCCGGATGGACCGCCCGAAGTCCTTCGACCCCGAGCTGTTCGGGTATCCTCACACGGAGCCGGTCTGCTCCCGGGACAGAGTGCTCGCGGCCTGGCCGGAGAGAGACCGACTGCGGCCGCAGGATCCCGAGGATCTGCGGTTTGGCGGGCTCCGGCGGAGTTTCGACGAGAACTACCTCCCGGTCCTCGCCCGGGCGCGGGGCGTTCGCTTCCTCGTCTACTTCGCCCCGGTTTCGGTCCTCGCCTGGATGCACGACAGGGAGCGGGGCGTGCTCGAAGACCTCTGCCGCTTCAAGGACTACGTCATCGAACGACTCCTCGAGTTGCCGGAAGTGGAACTCTACGACTTCCAGTTGCGCGAGGAGATCGTCACCGATCTCGACAACTACTACGACCTGGTCCATCACTCCCCGGCCGTGAGTGAACTCCTGTTCGAGGATCTGTGGCGGGGTGTTGGGCGAATCACCAAGGCCGACCCGGGCGCCTTCCTCGAGGGGATCGAGGCGCTGATCGCGCGGTCCCCCTCTCCCTGAGGGCCGCCGGCCCCGGGCACTCGGGCCCCGCACCTGGCTTTGTCATGTCCCATTCATGTGCGCCGCGGTAAAAGTGCAGATCTGTCCACCACCGTCCGGAAGGAGCACAGTCATGCGAATGAAACTGGCCACCGTAACCATTCTGCTCGGCGTCGCCGTCCTCGCCGGGGCGTTCCCCCTGCTGGCCGACGAAGACGGGGGAGAGCACAGTCGCGCGAAGAAGGTCGGCGCCATCCTCGCGCAGGTGAAGGTGAAGATGGCCGATGCCGTGAAGAAGGCCGAGGAGAAGGCCGGCGGCACCGCCATCCGCGCCGAACTCGAGGCCGAGGACGACGAGATCGTCTACGACATCCTGGTCATCGTGGTGAAGGGCGAAACCGTCTCCGCCCGTGAGATCGAGATCGATGCGAAGACCGGCGAGATCCTCGACGACGAACCGTACGCGGACGACGACGAGGGTGAAGACGACGACCACGACGATGGTGAGGATGACGACGAAGACGAAGATGACGACGAGCACGAGCACGACGATTAGCAGGCCGTCGGGATAACGCGTTCTTTGCAGGCAACCCCGCTCGCCCGACGGTCTGCTGAGTTTTGCAGCCGCTTTGCGGCTGATGCCGATCTGGGCGTGCGGCGAGTTGACCGGGATCCCCGGAGCTTCTCAAAGGCTTAGGAGCATGGAGTGCGGGTGATTCCCGCAAGAAGCTCTGCCTTCAGCAAGCCGAGCGGAATGAGGCCAGCTTCAGCAGGTTGTGCCCCAGTTCCTTCTCCCGCTCTTCCCGCCATCGTTTGACCCGAGCTGCTTCCTCCTTAGCCTCGTCTTCCAGACGAGCCATCGCCTCCCGCATCTTCAAGAGCTTCTTCATCCGGGTGTAGCTCATCGCTGAGTGCTTGCTGGCACTGGCCTTGACCTTGGTGCCGTCCAGAGCCACATGGCCCAGCTTCACCATTCCGGCATCACGACACAGGGACAACACCTGGACGAAGAGCCCGCTCAGGGCGTCCCGGTGGTCGCTGCGAAACTGACAGATGGTGCTGTGGTCGGGCTTCTCTCCACCGGTCAGGGCCATGAAGTCTTCTCGCTCATGGACTATTCTTCGGCCCGCCGAAGGTCTGCCTCCAGTTCCGCAGATTGAGCGCGGAAAGCTACTTAGCAGCCCGTCGGGGAGGACGGCGTGGGAGACAGCAACCCGTGATTCCCCGACGGGCTGCCAGCCGGCAGCCTTCCTCGCCATTGCCCCCCGCGGCAGGGTCGGGTTACCCTCGACCCGACCCCGCCCACGGGAGGAGCAAACCATGCCACCCTGGTCGCTCGAACTCGTTCTGCTGATCGCCTGTGCGGTCTTCTACTACCGACTGGCCGTCTTCGAGAAAGCCCCCCCCCGTCCTCTGGGCGGCCCTCTCCGTCGGGACCTTCATCTTCACCCTCGTGGGGTTGAAGTGGGGACTTCTCGGAATCATCGCCGGGCAGGTGGGGCTGTTCGTGGGGATCATCGTGGTGCGCGCGGTGTTCGGGAAGGGGGGGATGGCCTGACCTGAGCTGTTCCAACCCGGCCCACCAACCCTTCCCCGCCCCCCGTGTGATTACGCGTTCGGCCACCACCCCCCCCTTTTTCGATCCGTTCCCCAACCGTGAATCCCACCAACCGCCAGACGCGGATTCACCCCATCCAGCTGCCCACCGGGCTCAGAGGGGAAAGGGGGGGGAATCAAGATGGAGCGGGTGATCGGAGTCGAACCGACGACAGCTACCTTGGCAAGGTAGTGCTCTACCACTGAGCTACACCCGCTCCGTGTGGAGGAACAAATCTAGTTCCGGCTCCGATTCCGTCAAAAGAATTTCCCTAGCCGGGGCTTCGTAACAAAGACCTGCCGAGTCGTAATAACATGATGGGCTCAACCCCGCCTGGCGGGGCAGGGAGGCGTACATGGCACGCGGCGTTCTGATCTTCGGGGCCCTGGTTCTCACTCTGGCTGTGGGGGTTGCGGTCTACGTCGGCACTTTCGGCCGGTCTGCTTCTCCTCAGCCGACACCTCCGGCCGGTGGTGGAGATGGTCTCGAGGCTACGGTTCCCGGGGAACTCCCGAACCTCCCGGAGGGCTCGGGCGCCCACGGCGCCGACCCCGCCCTTTCATCCACCCCTCTCGTGGCGGGCCTGGTGGTGGATGGAGCCGGCGAGCCGGTGGCGAATGCCCTGGTGGGTCTGTCCCCGGAGAAGGCGGCCGCTCTGCCCGACTTCTCGAACTTCGAGCCCGGCCGCGGCGGCCGGAACCCCGGCCTGGACGCCTTCGATTTTCGTGGCGGAGGCTGGACGAACACCACCCGCACCGGCGAGGACGGGAAGTTCAGCCTCTCTCCGTCCGGCGCCGGACCCTATCTGCTCACGGTCACCGCCGAGAAGTTCGGCACCGAGCAGGTCACCGGGGTCAAGGCCGGGGACGAGGAGATCCTGGTCATCCTGCTGCCCGAGGCCACGCTCCGAGGTCGGGTGGAGGATGGAGAGGGCCACCCGATCGTCATGGCTCAGCTCACGCTCGCGGCCTCGGTCGCCATCTCCCTTCACGATGGTTCCTTCAGCCTGCAACAGCTTCCGGGCGGCGACCGCAAGCTCACGATCACAGCGCCGGCCTTCGCCACGCGGGAGATCCCGGTGACTCTCGAGCCCGGAAGGGTCCTGGACCTCGGCACGGTCGTGCTCGAGCCCGGCCCGGGGATCATGGGGATCGTCCAGAAGCCGGATGAGACGCCGTTGCCCGGCGCCACAGTGAGCATCCGCCAGGGGATCTTCCCCGGCCAGACCGGCGTGGCCGCCGCAGACGGCCGTTTCGCCCTTGCCGCCGTGTCCCCCGGTACGTGGACGATCACCGCCGAGCACAAGGAGTACGGTCAGGTCGTCAAGACCGGCCTGGTCTACGAAGAGGGGCAGCGCTTAACCAACATCGTCCTTCGCATGGCCGAGCCCGGGTCGATCTCCGGAAGGGTCACCGACGTGTCCGGGAAGCCCCTCGCCGGCGTGAGGCTCTCGGCCGTGCTCGACGACGAAGCGAGCATGAGTCCCCTCGACCGCAAGGTCTCGTCCGATGCCGACGGCGCCTTCAACCTGACCGGACTTTCCCCCGGAACCTACGACGTGACGGCCTCCGCCTCCGGGTTCATCCCCGGTCGCGCCCGACGCGTGGCCGTGGAGTCGGGGCAGACCTCGAACGTGGAGCTGGCGCTCGAGGAGGGCCTCGCGGTGGCCGGGCGGGTCGTGGACCGACAGGGCCAGCCGGTCTCCGGTGCCCGCGTCGAACAGTCGAGCGGCTCCGCCTTCCCGATGCCCGGCCAGCCGACGATGCCGAGCACCATCTCCGGGCCGGACGGCACTTTCACCCTTGGCGGCCTGGAGAAGAACGTCGTGGACGTCGCCGCGAGCTCAAAGGGGTACGCGGCGGTCACGACGAAGGGCGTCGCCGCCGGGGAGACGAACCTGGTCCTCGTGCTCCGCGACCTGGGCTCGATCTCCGGGATCGTCCTCGACGACAAGACGGGTGCCCCCATCGATCAGTTCGAGGTGGAGTCCATCCCCGCCGACTCCGGGATGCCGGGGATCCCCGCCTTTCAGTCCGTTGGCGAGGTGGAACTCCTGGGCGAGGGCCGCTTCAAGGTCACCGACCTCGACCCCGGCGGCTACCGCGTGACGATCTACGCCGCCGACCTGGCGCCGGCCCGCAATCCGGACGTGGCGGTCGAGGAGGGCGAGGAGACCGGAGGGCTCGAATTCCGCGTCACTCCCGGCCTCTCCCTCAAGGGCGTGATCTACTCCGCGGCGGACGGGCAGCCTGTGGCCGGTGCGAAGGTCGGCGCGGACATCGCTGGAATCCCCATGTTCAGCATGCTCGGCATGGGCAAGAAGCGGAACACCACCAGCGACGAGAACGGCGCCTTCGAGGTGAAGGGAATCCTTCCGGGGACCACCACCCTGAAGGTGAACCACCCCGACTTCTCGGAGATGACCCTCCAGAATGTGAGGCTGCCGCAGGACGGGGAACTGACCATCCGCCTCCTGGCCGGCGGGACCGTCATCGTGAAGGTGGAGTCCCAGGATGGAGGCGTGGTCCCGGATGCCATGGTCCTCCTGCAGCGGCAGTTCCCCTTCACCCAGTTCATGGGCACCACGGACGCCAAGGGCACCGTGATCTTCGATCGCGCCCCCCCCGGCACCTACATGGTGATGCGCATGAACCCCGCCGGGATCGCCCGCCGCGGTCTGGCCGGCCTCGACATGCAGATGGAGACGGTGACGGTGGAAGAGGGAGGGGAGCACTCCGTCACGATCCGCCAGGACACCGGAGTGACCTTGAGCGGACGCGTCACCCGGGGCGGCGAGCCGGCGCCCGGAATCATGGTCTATCTCGCCGGTGCCGGCGACGCCCAGGAGGCCATGCGGAACATGAAGTTCGGCCAGAGCGAGGAGGGCGGCGTCTTCACCATCGAGAACGTCAAGCCCGGCAAGTACACGTTGATGATCATGAAGCCGGGGAGCTTCACGCCGGGTCACTCCCAGAGCATCACCGTGGGGGAGCAGGGCGCGAGCGGGATCCTGGTGGACGTGCCGAACGCCTCGATCACAGGCGTGGTGGTCGATGGCCGCGGCAAGGGCATCGCCGGCGCCCAGGTGATGATCGTCCCCGAGGACATGGGGACCTTCCGGAGCGGCGACATGGAGGATGCCATGCGGGCGGTGGGCGGCATGACCTCCTGCGACGGCGACGGCAACTTCACGGTGGAGGGCATCGCCCCCGGGCGGTACGTGGCCCGTGCCTGGCAGCAGGATTTCGCCGGGGCCTTCTCCCGTCCCTTCGACGTGCCGGAGTTCGGTGAGGGCCCGAAGAACATCCGCGTTGCCCTTTCGGGTGGTGCGACGGTCATGGTCCGGGTCAAGTTGCCGAGCGGGAAGCCGATCGCGAACGGCTGGATCTACGTCACCGACTCCGCCGGCATGCTCGTGCCGGTGACGATGATGCAGGCCGCCCAGACCGACACTTCGGGAGTCGTGGAGGTCCGACTGGCTCCCGGGACCTACCGCATCGAGGCGCAGGCTCCGGGGTATCCCGCGGTCTCCGGTCAGATCACCGTGAGTGGCGAGGAGACCCTCGAGATCGAACTCGACGTGCCGGATGCGGCGAGCCTGACGGTGGTCGTCACCGACAGCGCCGGCGCCCCGGTGAAGGACGCAGTCGTCAATGTCCTCGACGAGCAGGGCCGGTCGGTGGTGCGGCGCATGACCGGGGACTTCCTGCAGGACGCGGGCGACTCCACGAAGACGGACGCCACGGGCCGGATCCTTTATCCGCTTCTCTCCGCCGGAACCTACGAGGTCCAGGTTGTCGACGGCGCCCGGGCCGGTAAGCAGTCCGTTCGCCTCTCCGCGGGGGAGACGCGCGAGATCACCCTCATCATTCGCTGAACTGAAGTCGGGAGTGAGACATATGTCGCGCAAGCCGGTTCTGATTCTCCTCGTTCTCGTCCTGGCCGGACTGGCGGTCACCGCCGCGGTCATCACACTGAATAGTCCTGAAGCCGATTTGGGGGCGGGCGGTTCGGGAGGCGTGACGAAGCCCGTGGAGCCGGAGTTCACGGAACTCCCGCCGCTACCCGACTCTCCCGGGGCTCGGAAGGGGGAGGTGGCGGGGAAGGTCGTCGATCCGGACGGCCACCCGGTGGCCGGCGCCTCGGTGACTCTCTCGATGCGGCAGACCGCCGGGAGGAACAGACCGAGCGAGTTCACCGTGGGCATGGGCGGCGGGGGAGTGACCAGTTCCTTCACCCTCGAGGCCAAGCCGAGGGCGAAGGAGTTGCAGACCATCAGAACGGGGGCGGACGGGCTCTTCTTCTTCACGAGTGATCGCGACGGGCCCTTCAGCGTGCGCGCGGAGGGAGAGGGCTTCGCCGCGGCGGTCGAGCGGGGCGTGAAGCGCGGCAGCCTGGACCTCGTGCTCCGGTTGGCCCGGGCAGCTTCGGTCCGCGGAGCGGTGGTCAATGACGCCGGGATCCCCGTTGCCGGTGCGCAGCTGAAGGCGGGAGAGGCCTCTGCCGTGGCCGATACCACGGGACGCTTTCACCTGCCGGCGGTAGCGGCGAAGAAGGGGATGGCGATCGAGGCGAGTGCCAACGGCTACGAGGATGCCGCGTTGGTGCTCGATCTCGAGCCCGGGGAGGACCTCGATCTCGATGAGCCTTTGGTGCTCACGGCCATGGCGGGTCTGAGCGGCCGCGTCTTCGATCCCGCGGGCGAGCCGCTCGCCGGTGTGGCCGTGGCCGCCACGAAGGACTCCTTCGACATGTCCTCGGGGGAAACGGACGCCGGCGGCCGGTACTTCATCGCCGAGCCCGCCGAGGGGACGCTCACGCTGACCTTCAAGCACCCCGAGTATCTGGCCGAGCAACTCAAGGAGATCCGCTACCGGAAGGGGGACCGGACGGTCGCTCCGGACGTCCGCCTGCGGCCGGGAGGCGTCATTGTCGCTCGGATTCTCGACCCCAAGGGGCAGCCCGTGGAGGGCGCCACCGCCAGGATCATCCCCGCCGGCGGCGAACTGAATTTCGGCACCATCATGCTCCTCGGCATGGGGGACTCGGATCTCCCGGAGTCCGATCAGGAGGGGAAGCTCCGCCTGCCGGGGCTCGACACGGGGACCTATCTCCTGCGCGTGGATGCCGCGGGGTACCGGCCTTTTGTCCGGAAGGACATTGCCGTCCGGGTGCCGGAGACGACATCCATCGAGATCGTGCTCGACGCGGGTCTGAGCATCACCGGCCGAGTGCTCTCCGACGATGATCGTCCGCTCGAGGGAGTCACCATCAGGGCCACCTTCGAGGAGGACCAGGAGGGTGCCGGCAGCATGCAGGAGAAGATCCTCTTCGCCAACGAGGGCGTGACCGCCACGAGCGACGAGGACGGACGCTTCGTGGTCCGGGGCCTGCCTGACGTGACGGTGGACCTCGCGGTCGAGAAGGAAGGCTATGCCCGGCGGTTCGTCTCCGACGTGGAGCCGGGGACTTCGGATCTTACGGTCAAGCTCGAGCGGACCGGGGCCGTGAGCGGCATGGTGCTGGACGACGTGTCGGGCGAGCCGGTCGGCGGCGCGAGTATCAACGTGGACGACGGGACCAGCACGCACCAGGTCACCGATGAGGACGGCACCTTCATCGTCCCCAACGTGACCGCGGGCAAGTTCACAGTGACCGTGACCTCGATGGAGCACGTCCCCGCCGAAGTCACCGACATCGAGGTGCGATCCGGCGCTACGACCTCGGGCCTCGAGGTCCGGCTGAAGCACGGAGAAGTGCTGGTGGGCCGGGTGATCCGCCGGTCCGACGGCCTGCCGGTGTCGAAGGCGACGGTCTCCGTAAATGAACCCGTTTCCCGATCGGCCGAAAGCGACCAGGAGGGCCGCTTCGAACTGCGCGGCCTGCCCTCGGGCGTCTACGCCGTATCCGTCACCTCCGGCAACTACTCCAGGCGGACGATGGAGGGCGTCCCGGTGCCCTCCGCCACCGAACTCCTGATCGAGCTCTCAGCGGGCGGCACCATCCGCGGAATCGTCCGGGACGGGGAAGGCGAGCCGGTCTCGGGGCAGATGGTGATGGCCGGCTCCGGGGGCGACATGTTCGAGAACATGACCAACACCGACTCGGAGGGGAACTTCACCTTCTCGCACGTCGCCCCGGGCAAACACATCGTCATGGTCTTGAAGATCGGGGAGGGCGGGGGCGTCGGCTTCGGCGCACAGACCCGGCAGGTGACCGTGGAGGAAGGACAGGAAGCCTTCGTCGAGTTCGGGGAGCAGGGATCCACGAAGAAGGCGCACCTGACGGGGCGACTTCTCGACCACGGCCAGCCCGCCGGCGGACGCATGCTGATCTTCCTCCGGGCCGATGTCGAGGGGGGCATGGCGGAGATGATGTCCAGCTTCAAGATCATCACCACCGACGCCGAGGGCGGCTACTCCGCCGACGATCTGCAGCCCGGCACCTACCGCGTCTTCTCGGGCGGTATGGGCCAGGACCTCGGCACGAGTATGGAGCTGACCGTCACCGAGACCGGCGAAGTGAAGCACGATCTGGTCCTGCCGGACGGTGTGCTCACAGGCTCCGTCGTGCGCGCCGACAACGGAGCGCCGCTGGCCGGGGCGAAGATCATGCTTCTCGATCCGGCGGCCTCCATCCGGCCGGCCACGAGCATGGCCGACATCCTCGGCCTGATGAAGGGGCAGTTCGCCTCCGGCAGGGACGGCACCTTCGAACTGGACGATGCGGTCATCGGGCCGCTCATGGTGCAGGTCTTCCTCGATGGGTTCGCCCCGGTGGTGATCCCCGACCTCGTCATCTCGAACAAGCCCGGCGCTCCCTTGAGAATCCGGCTCGAGGAGGGCTACGGACTCAACGTCAAGGTGAGAGACGCCAGGGGACAGCCCCTGCGCGGCGCGGACGTTCTCGTCTTCGACGAGGCGGGGCACCGGATGATGATCCTCGAAGATTCGATGTCCGGCACGGACACGACCGGAGCCCTCGAGATGAGGCTCTCCCCCGGCACCTGGCGGATCCTGGCTCAGGCCGACGGCTTCGCTCCCGCGGAGCGGATGGTTTCCATGCAGCGTGACGCGGACGTCGAGCTGACGGTCACCCCCGGCGGCACCCTGGTGACGATGGTCACCGGCCCGGCTGGCCCGGTGGAGGGCGCCCTCGTGCAGACTTTCGACGACAGCGGCCGGGAGATCGCCGAGCACGTGACCCAGGAAGGCACGATGACCGGCTCCCCCAGCCGAAGAACCGGCGCGGATGGCCGCAATGTCCGGGCGAACACTCCTCCCGGAAGTTACCGCCTGGTGGTCACGACGAGGGATGGCAGAAAGGCGGAGACCAGGGTTCGGGTCGTGGAGGGAGGGGTGGTGGAGGCGGCCTTGGCCGTTGACTGAGCGTTCATCAACCCTGCGGCCTCCTCCTTGGGATTGCGCGTTGGCACGCCCCCCCTGATCTGTTTTTCTTTCCCCTGAATCAAACCAGGCGCCGACGGCGCGGCGCCATCCACTCTTGATTCGACGGCTTTCCGCGAAGGCCACCCGCCCAAGCGTCCTTCGGGCTCAGGTCGGCATCAAAGCGTTTCCTGGAGGGCCGACCGCCGTGTCGGCCGAACCGTCCATCAACCCCGCCGCGCCCCCCTTGTGATTGCGGGCCCGGGCGCCCACCCCAGCCGTTCGAATCCCGTCCATCTACCTTGCCGCCACCCCCCTGGGATTGCGCGCCCGCACGCCCCCCTCGATCCTTTTTCCTTCTCCCTGAATCTGAAAAACGGCACCGACGGCGCGGCGCCCTCCACGGAGTTTTCCGACCAATTGGGCCCGGCACAGTAGGTCGAAATCCGACCAATTGGGCCCGGCACAGTAGGTCGGAATTCACCGGACCGGCTCCAGCCTCTCGGCCGCAGCCTGGTTCAAGATCTCCTCCACCCGGATCGCCACGCTCCAGTGCGAGTAGTTGTTGTGGATCGCCTTGCGGCCGCAGTCGCCCAACTTGTCCAGGGTGCCGGGGTCTTCGAGGAGGCGGACGACCTCGGCGGCGAAGCGGGCCGGGTCGGACTCGACCACGAGGTCGCGTCCCGGCAGGACATCCAGGCCGGAGACGGCGGCTTCGGTGGCGACGACCGGGACGCTCGCGGACATGGCCTCGAGGATCTCGTTGCGGACGCCGCGCTTGATGCGGTGGGGGGCCACGGCCAGCCAGGACTCCTTGAACAGGAGCTGCAGGTCGCCGGGATGCGTGGTCAGGGTGATCTCCGGGCGTTCGCAGAGGATCTGGATCTCGGGTGACGGATTCCGGCCGGCCAGCACGAGGCGGGTGTTGCGGCAGAGCTTCCGGATACGCGGGAATATGTCAGCCAGAAGGCGCATGGCGGCATCGCCGTTTGGAAAGTGGTCGAAGTGTCCGGTGAAGAGCACGGTGGGCTCCGCCGACCAGGGGCCGTGGCCCGGGGTGCGGGGGTTCACCGGGGTCTTCAGGGAAACAATGCGGTCGTTCTGGGGCACCAGCGCGCGGAACGCGGCGGCCTCCCTCTCGCCGGCGAAGAGCACTCGCTGGGCCTGGGCGGCGGCCTTCAACTCCGTCGCCAGCAAACGCGAGGACTCCGCGCGGTAGATCGCGGACGCCGGGAAGCGCGAGTAGTCCGCGTACTCCCGCCAGCGCAGCGAGCCGACCTCCACGAGATCGATGATCTTCGGCGTGTCCGGGAAGGCCTCGAGGTAGGGGGCCATGGCCGCCGAATGGACGAAGACCAGGTCGTAGCGCTTGGAGGCGCCGATCGGTTCGAGTCGCTTCAGGAGATCCCGGCGGAAGTACCGGCGGTGGGCCAGGGGCCTCCGGGCAAAGAGGTTCACCATCCTCTCCGGATGCTGCGGAGGGGTGTCGATGGGGATGATCTGCACGCGGTGGCAGAGGTTCTGCAACCTCTCCCGCGCCTCCCATTCGTCGACGCCGCCACCTGAGAAGCACATCAGGTCCACGTCATGGCGGAGCGCCAGGGAGCGGATCTGGTGGTACGGGCGGACGGTCTCGCGTCCCTCGGGCGGGAAAGGTGGTCTCGGAGTCAGGTAGAGGATTCGCATTATGATCCGGTCCGGATGTTGGCTTCACGCGGCAACTGTGTGGCTCGGCCGTAGTTTCGCAAGCCGCGTACCAGTGTTCGGTTCGCGGTCTGGATCGTCGTAAGTCGATATTCCGCAACGGCTCCGGCGGCGCCTGGGCCGGTGCTCGTTCACCTCCGTGGACATCTCGGGGGACGACGTTCTCCTGATCCGTACAATGAGAACGTGATGGCACGCATGCGGCTTCTCATTTTGCTCCTCCTGCTCTTCCCCTTCGGGCCGGCGGTCGCGGACACCGTCATTCTCGAAGGCGGCAGGAAGATCCACGGCGGCGCGTATCAGGACGCCGGCGGCAACGTCCGCACCAACCCCTACAACTCCCGGCACCCGGAGATGGCGTTCGACGTGACGGAGTTCCCCGCGAACAAGGTCGCCGAGGTCATCCTCGAGGACTCCTTCTTCTCCCGCTTTCTGGCACGGCGGAAGGAGGCCGGGGGGGAGGTCGACGCCCTGCTTGTGGTCGCCGAATGGCTCGACGAGGAAAACCGCGCCGACCTCCGCCAACTCGTCCTGCTCGACGCCCTGAAGATCGATCCGGAAAACGAGGCGGCCTTAAGGGAGTTCGGTCGCTCGAAGTTCCCGCGGATCGCTCGCGGCAACCCGGACTTCGATTCCGAGGTCCGGGCGGCGATCGAGGAGTACCTTGAGGAGCGGGATCCCGAGGCACGGGGCAAGGCCTACGGCCGTCTGAAGCGGGAGCACTCGGTGAGCCTGCCGCAGGAGTACCTCGACCGCATCCTGAGGTCACTCGATCAGCCGAAGGGGCTCGAGGTGGATCGCGCGCTCACGCTCGGGGCGAACGAGCACCCGGGTGTCTACACCATCTTCGTGCCGAAGAACTACGACCCGCGAACGGCCTGGCCCTTGGTGCTCGGCCTGCACGGCGGCGGCGCGGGCGGCGCCCGCCGGGACGCGGTGGTCGGCAGCGGCAAGTCGGCGATGAACTTCTACGTCCGCCAGGCCGCGGCGCGGGGTTACATCGTCGTCTGCCCGACCGCGCGCGCCGCGCCCTGGGCCAGCACCGAGAACAAGGCCTACCTCGCCGCAGTGCTCGATGAAGTGCAGCTTCGCTATCACATCGACCTGAACCGGGTCTACCTGACCGGCCACTCCATGGGCGGCTACGGCGCCTGGCACTACGGTTCGGAGATGGCCGAGCGGTTCGCCGCGGTGTCGCCGATGGCCGGCGCGGGCCGGGCCGTCGGCCGCTACGTGGACACCGACACGCCGATTTTCGTCTTTCACGGCTCGGACGACAACGTCGTCGGGCCCTCGGGCGATCGTGCCGCCGCCCGGCAACTCGCCAAGACGGACCACGACTTCATCTACACCGAACTGGACGGCATCGGCCACGGCTTCCCGGCCTCCATCCAGAAGGACCTCTTCGACTTCTTCGACGCCCGGCGCCTCGCGGTCATGCGCGGCAAGCGGCCGCAGCCGCCCACCGGGGAAGTCGACTCCAGCTTTCTCGGGAAGGTGAGCCGGGAGGAGAAGCGCTTCCTCGGCGACCCCACCGAGTACGGGGAGTCCGGGGGAGGGGGCAGCGAGGAGTGGAAGGCGCTCGTGAAGGACCTGAAGCTCGGCGGCGGCAAGGCCGTGGCCGCGGCGGATCACCTGATCGAGTTGAAGGACGAGGATTCCGTCAAGCCGCTCTCGGACCTGCTCCGCCACCCGAAGACCCCG
>SWCD01012102.1_pt1 | contig 41658 bp, 41 predicted proteins | sample 4693011 | NCBI WGS metagenome assembly SWCD01 (sample SAMN10267278, study PRJNA491770) | bioreactor metagenome | isolation source: DHS bioreactor inoculated with marine | place: Japan: Omine Ridge, Nankai Trough
CCCCCCGCGGCCCCGCCTGTTCCAGCTGCGGCAGCTATGATCTGCGCATGATCGAAGGCTGCAAGACATGCGGCAGTTGCGGATACTCGAAGTGCGGGTAGGGGGCTGAGGGGGGCGTCCTGAGTTCTCACCACCAATTATCGAGGCAGCGTTCTGAATCACGATCTCTGTATAGCTAAATGGGGTTTATGCGTGGCTTAAGGGGTTGCTCCAAAGTCCCAAAAGCAGAAAGCCGCGTCCAAAAACGCGGCTTTCTCTATAGCTGTAACCCGGCAACCCCTGCCGTCGAACTAATGCCCCAAGCCGCTGTCATTACCAGGACGTTGCCTGCAAACTTGCGTAGAGACGTATAGAACTTAGTTGTGATCGTCGATTTTGTGTTCACATTTTCACCTTTGAACCTTTCTCCCACCATATTGATGAGTGCCATAGTGGAAATGGCGAAGGGCAAAAGCACGACGATTGGAGTCGAACCCACAACAGCTCCGAAGAAGTTGAACTCTACCTGTACTCTTCCATTAGCGTTGTCAAATTATTATTACTGCCTCCACGGGCGGTAACTCGTTTTGCCATCTTGAGTTATAAAAAGCGGCGCGCACAGGCGGCTGTTCTTGTTCTCGAAAATTCTTTCAGAGTTTGACAGGTATCAATCGGCTGTTTCGGACCGTGAGCGAATGGAGCTGTATTACCTGCAAAATGGCAGAACTAACGGGCTGATCGTTATTGAACCGAAAATTAATTGCATGGGTGGTCAGAGTGGCCAATAATTGATCGTCGAAACACTCAGCCCGCCGTCAGGCATCGGTCCCACGCTGGGACTGTCCCTTGTCCGTCGGGGTCTCGTGACTGATCGCGCAGAACGACCGCGGGCGCCTGTCCCGCGGTCGTTCAGCGTTGGGCGGTCTGTCTGATTGCGGCGCGGGGTCTGGCGCGAACGCGCGCTACCGAAGCAGTTTGCCTGCGTATTCGACCAGCCGCTTGGCCTGAAACTCGACAGAGGTCTTGCCCGTCTCGTCCAGTGGCCCCGGCTTGCAGGAATAGCCGTAGGGGTTGCCTCCGTCCTCGAACTTCACCGGATCGGCATAGCCCGGCACGACGATGATCGACCCCCAGTGCATGGCCGTGACGTAGATCGACTGAAGCGTGGTCTCCTGACCGCCATGGGTGTTCTGCGCCGAGGTGGTGGCCGTGACGGCCTTGTTGGCAAGGGCGCCCGACTGCCACAGCGGCCCCAGCGTATCGACGAAGGCCCGGAACTGGCTGGCCGGAACGCCGAAGCGCGTCGGCACCGAGAAGAAGTAGCCGTCGGCCCATTCCATGTCATCGGGAGAGGCTTCGGGGATATCCTGCATCTTGTCGAGCTGCTCGCGCCACGCCTGCTGGCCCTCGACCACATCGCTGGGTGCGGTCTCGCGGACGCGGCGCAGGCGGACCTCTGCGCCCGCCGCTTCGGCCGCACGGGCGGCTTCAAGGGCGATACCGTGATTGGTCCCATAGGTGGAATAAAATACGACAGCGATTTTGGGTGACATGCAGGCGTCCCTCCGAGGCAACAAGGATCAGTCTGGGCCAACGCAAGCGTGCCGACCTTGTTCCTGAAAGGGCGAGGGCTGCGTGGGTCCCCCAGCGGCTGCATCGTCGCCAATTTGGCGGCCTCTCTGACTGCCGCCGCCAAGCTGAAGGAGGAGACCGGCCCGGTGGGGCCAGCCTGTGCCGTTCAGAGCCCGTGATTACAGCCCGTATTGCTCGCGCGCGTAGTCGCCCAGACCGACGGCATCCAGTTTGGCCAGCGGGGCGAGGAAGGTGACCTGAATGACGCCCGGCGCGCGCCCGATCTCGATCGCGCCGTTGATCGTGGCGCGGTTGCGGATCTCGGCCACGGTCACGTCCAGCAGCTTTGCCGCGCGGGCCAGACCGTTTTCAATCGCCTCGTTCAGATTGGCGGCGGTGCCGACGACCGAGACCGGGGCCAGCGGCTCGATCTCGGCCACGCCCCAGCGGTCGGCCAGCTTGCGGCCCTTGGCGTGCTCGGCTTCGGTGAAGGGGCGGGCCATCGGTGGCAGATCCTCGGCCAGGGGGAACAGGACGGGGCCGTCCAGCGGGTAGGCCTTTACCACCTCGACCTGCAGGGTCACGCTGCCCGACACGTCCATCGTGTGGCCCGCGATCTCGCCGTCGCCTTGGCCCGCGTGCATGTCGCCCATGTAGACGCCCGCGCCCGGCACCTTCACCGGGCAGACAAGGATCGCGCCTGCGCGCACCGCGTCGATGTCCATGTGGCCGTCGGTCTTGTGCTCGGCCAACTGCTCGGGGGTGATGGCATAGTCATGGGGGGCGCCGACCAGAAACGCGCCGAAGTCGCCGGCGTTGTGGCTGTCGGGCATCGGCATCGAAGGGCAGGTGCCCAGTTGGCCCGTGAAGGGCCGCATCCGCACCAATGTGCCCGGCATGTCCGAGGGCGCGTAATTCAGGATCGAGTGCTGGCGGCTGCCGTCCGGCAGTGCCGAATAGTGATCCGCCCGCTCGGCGATGGTCTCGGCGGCGTCGCGGGGCAGCGTCAGCCCGACGGCGCCGGTGCCGTCGAAGGTGACCGTATAGCCGTGCACGATGGCGAAGGGGGTGACGGGTTTGCCGCAGACATCGCATTTCACCGCATCCTGTCCCACGCCCTCGACATGGGTTTCGGGCCAGACGGTATCGCATTCGGGACAGCGGGCGGCGACGTAGGGGTCGCCAAGGCAGAACCCCTCGGGCGAGCTGTCGTGCCCCGAGGCCGTGGCGATGGAGGTGACGGTGATGTCACGGATGCGGATCGCGACGCCGTCGCCGACCTTGGCACCTTCGACGAAGACGGGCTGCGTCACCTCATGGCCGCCGCGCAGGCTGGGGGTGATCATCGGGCCCCAGCAGCCGGGGGCGGTGTTGGCGATGATGGTGCCGCCATCCTCGACCGGGCCCAGCATCGGGGCGCCGGGGTCCAGCACGCTGTTGGTGAATTCCTGCACGACGACGCTGCGCCGGGCTGTCATCTGGGTCTGGTTTCCATCGGCCATTTTGTATCCCCTTTGGGTCTGTGAGTTGATGGCGATGTTAGGTGCCGGTTGACGTACGGACAAGGCGGGAGATGTGGGCAGAGTCATTGGGCGGGCAGGGTGAGGGCAGGGGCAGCACCGGAAGCGTGGCGCGCCCGTGACACGCCTGACGGCATTCGCATCAACTGACCCATTTTGACCATTCGGCCACATTTCGGTCCTATTAATCGGCAATGTGATCCGCATGGTTTCCCGTCCGGGGGTCTTGCGCCATCAGGGCGCAGGACCAGATTTCTCAAGAGGTTTTCATGATTCGGTTGCTGATTGTTGTTGCGGCGGTGTTTACGGCCACCATCTCGGTCGCGGAGGATCGCGTGGGGCTGGGGTTCGCACGCCTGTTCAACAATGATTATCTGGGCGACGGTCAGGACCGCTGGCGCACCGGCTCCTATCAGTTCAGCTATTTCCGCGGCCCGGTCTGGACCGGCACCCGACCCGATACGCTGGGCAGCCTGCTGGAGTTTCGTCTGCGCGGCGAAACCATCGCCCCCGACAACCTGCGCCGTCCGGCCGCGAATGACCGGCGCCATGCGGGCGTTCTTTCGGCAGGGGTGCACAGCTATGCCAGCCGCTGGGGCATGGATTATGAAGGCGGTCTGGATATCGTGGCCGTGGGCCCCCAGACCGGCATCCTGAGCATGCAAAAACGGCTGCACAAGCTGCTGGGCGCCACCGCGCCGCAGGTCGACAACTTTCAGATCGGCAACGCCATCCGCCCCACCGCCCGCTTCGAGATCGCCCGCGAATTCCGCTTCGGCCGCGCCCGTCTGCGCCCCTTCGTCGAAGCGCAGGCCGGGGCCGAGACCCTGGCCCGCGTCGGGACCGACCTGACCCTTGGCACCTTCGGGATGGGCGGGCTGCGGGTGCGCGACGTGGTGACCGGGCAGCGGATGCCGGGCATTGCCGGCGATGGCGCCATCCTTGGCACATCCTTTGTCGTAGGCGGCGATGTGGCCCAAGTCGCCGACAGCGTCTATCTGCCCCGGGCTCTTGGCTATAGGCTGGAAGACAACCGCGCCCGGCTTCGCGCCGGCGTCCACCACGCGTGGCAGAATGGCGCGATCTTCTACGGCGCGACCTATCTCTCGCCCGAGTTTCAGGCCCAGACCGAAGGTCAGACCGTGGGATCGGTGACACTCAAGTTCAATTTCTGACGCAAACCGTTTGGCATTGCTGTCTTTGCGAGCGTTCGCATGTTAGCCTCGGACCCACAAAAAACGAGCAGACATAAAAAACGACGCAGGTACGAGTATGACAACGGGCTTATCAGGCACGTACGTCATCCGGTGGCAACAGGCAGAGATTGACGGCGTGGCTTGCCCGCCGGTGACAGCCGTGTGCGACGGGGCGACGTGGCGATGGAACGGGCGAGCCACCCGTGTGGACGGTCCCGATCATGTCGTCCTCAAGGGCGATGCAAACGAACAGTTTCACCTTAGACGGCGGGCCTCGCGGTCGCTGCGGCGGTTGCTGGCCGCCGAGTTGCGGATCGACCGGCCCCGACCCGAGTTCGACGAGGGCGATCCGCTGTTCGATGCCGGGTTCGTCATCACCGACGGGCGCAATACCTATCCCGCCACGTTTGTCACCTTGCAGCCGGGCATGCCGCCTTTGGTCATGTTCAACGACCGGCTGCCGCGGTCGGGTGTGGACCACTGGGTGGTGCGCACCGTCGGCAGCGACGCTCCGGTGCGCCGCACCAGCGATTTCGGCGGCGGTGTCATCTGTTTCACTCAAGACACGCGGATCGACACGCCGGACGGGCCGCGCCCGGTTCAGGACCTGTGCGCCGGCGACTGGGTGAACACCAAGGACAACGGCGCGCAGCAGATCGTCTGGCGGGGCCATCGCCGGATGAGCGGCGCGCGCCTTTACGCCATGCCCGAGCTGCGGCCCGTCCGCATCCGCGCTGGCGCACTTGGCGACCGGCGGCCCGACGGCGATCTTCTGGTCTCTCCGCAGCACCGGGTCATGGTGCGCGGCGACATGGCCCGCGTCCTGTTCAACGAGCCCGAGGTCTTGGTCGCGGCAGAGCATCTGTTGAACGACGCCTCGATCACCACCGAGTTCAACGTCGATCACGCGATCTACCATCACCTGATGTTCCCCCGGCACGAGATCCTCTGGGCCAATGGCGTCGAATGCGAAAGCTTCCACCCGGCCCACACCACGCTTGCGACCCTTGATGAGGGCCAGCGCGAACAGCTTCTAAACGTCTTTCCCCGGCTTGAGCAGGATCTGCTGTCCTATGGCGACATGGCGCGGCGCGATTTGAACCGGTCCGAGGCGGCAATCCTGCATCACGGCCTCAGCAGGGGTCGCTAAGTCAGGCACGAACAGCGGGACGGCAGGGCGCGGCCCGTCCGCAGGGCAAACGGACGACGCGCCTACCATGACGGCAAGGGGTCCTCCCTCCCCAAGCCGTCGCCCGCAAGATGGCCGGACCCCCGACGGGGCCCGGCCGTTCTGTTTCGGGGGCGCATGGGGCCTGGGCAGCGATGAGAGTCCGAAAGGCGTCAGACCGGCTTGGTATACAGCCAGTCTTCACCTGACTTTCCCGCCTTTCCAGCCAAGGTAAAACCCGCGCCCTCAAAGGCCTTTCGACTTGCCGGGTTCACTGCCTTGATCTCTGCTTTGATCAGGTTCACATCGCGGTAAGCCAAGTGGAAAAAGCGGATCGCAGTTTGCAGGCAGGGCCCCGCTAATCCCTTGCCGCGCATCGTCGGCGCAATGTTGATTGATATCAACGCAGTGTCGCCATCAACATCGAACCTGACCATGGCGACATTCTCATTACCTCCGTCAAGACGGCACATCAGCAAGCACCGGTCGGGATTTTCCAGCGTCGCTTCGAACCATCTGACATGGTCTGCCCATTCAACCGGCTCCGAGCTGTGGGACATGGCCCGGGTATGAGCATCGTTGCGCCAATTGAACAACTCTTCGCTGTTCGCATCCGTGACCGGACATGCACTGATTGAGATCATCAAATTTCCATACGCTCGGATCTTGTCGGCATCGTGTGTCAGCGGCTTAAAAGCCCTTGTTCGAAGGGGCTGGGGCGAGTGTTCCGGGCCGCGATCACCGCCTCGGGACGGAGGCTTACCCTACATGACCCGAACTGCTATGCAAAAATTTTCCAGCGTCCAGCCTCGTCTCCAATGACCTGACAGATCCGGGTGTTGACTTCGCCCCGCGCGGCTCATAGAACGTGCGCTCATCCCGTGGTCAGGGTTTCGAATGCTGGCTGCGGGGCGATCATTGGTGTTGGTGGCCCCCGCAAGGGGATGCCTGTCGGGCCCGGATTTCCCCGGTCCAGAGGACAACGCCCTTCATTGCCGTCCCGGACAGGCCGGACCGGCCACAACGAAGGAGAACAGTCGTGACCAAACGCACGTCTGCCAAGTACAAACTCGACCGTCGCATGGGCGAGAACATCTGGGGCCGCCCCAAGTCGCCCGTCAACCGTCGTGAATACGGCCCCGGCCAGCACGGTCAGCGCCGCAAGGGCAAACTGTCCGATTTCGGCATCCAGCTGCGCGCCAAGCAGAAGCTCAAGGGCTACTACGGCGACCTGACCGAAAAGCAGTTCCGCCGCATCTACGCCGAGGCCGAGCGCGTCAAGGGCGACACCGGTGAGAACCTTGTAGGTCTGCTGGAGCGTCGTCTCGACGCCATCGTCTACCGTGCCAAGTTCGTTCCCACCGTCTTCGCCGCGCGTCAGTTCGTGAACCACGGCCACGTCAAGGTGAACGGCAAGAAGGTCAACATCCCCTCCTACCGTGTGAAGGAAGGCGACGTGATCGAGGTCCGCGACCGCTCCAAGCAGATGGCCGCCATCCTCGAGGCCGTTCAACTGCCCGAGCGTGACGTGCCCGACTATCTCGAAGTCGATCACTCGAAGCTGACCGCCACTTTCGTGCGCACCCCCCAGCTGGGCGACGTGCCCTACCCGGTGGTGATGGAGCCGAACCTGGTCGTGGAATTCTACGCGAAGAACTAATCTTCGCCAGTTCCAGCCCAAACATCGGGGCCGCGGCAGGGGAGACCCGCCGCGGCCCTTTTTCGTTTCACCATGCCGCCGCGCGGGTCGGCCCCGGCAAGATCGTGTCTCTCGCGCCACCATCTGTGGTTGATCCGCCTTTTATCACTGGTCAGTCTTGAGGGGCAAAGCTAGAACACCCGAGACAGGAGGATTGGCTATGACATCGGACATAAAACCGCAGCCCGGTATCATGGAAATCGACCTCTATGAGGGCGGCCAATCCTCGATCGAGGGGCGCAATGACGTCGTCAAGCTCAGCTCGAACGAAAACCCGTTCGGGCCCAGCGAAGGCGCGATCGAGGCGTTCCGCCGGTCGATGCATCAACTGCACCGCTACCCCAATACCCACCACCTTCCCCTGCGCAGCGCCATTGGCGAGGTTTGGGGGCTGGACCCGGAACGGATCATCTGCGGCGTCGGCTCGGACGAGATCCTGACACTGCTCTGTCAGGCCTATGCCGGACCGGGCGACGAGGTGATCCACACCGAGCACGGCTTTGCCATGTACCGCATCTCGGCGCTGGCCGTGGGCGCGACCCCGGTCTCGGTCAAGGAAAGCGAACGCGTCACCGACGTCGACGCCATCCTTGCCGCCTGCAACAAGAAGACCCGCATCGTCTTTCTGGCCAACCCGAATAACCCGACCGGCACCATGATCGGCGGCAACGAACTGGCCCGGCTGGCCGACGGTCTGCCGCCGCGCGCGCTGCTGGTGCTGGACGGGGCCTATGCCGAATATGTCGAAGGCTATGACGGCGGCGCCGATCTGGTCGAAGCCCGTGACAACGTGGTGATGACCCGCACCTTCTCGAAGATCTACGGTCTGGGCGGGTTGCGCATCGGCTATGGCTACGCCCCCAAACCCGTCATCGAGACGCTGAACCGCATCCGCGCGCCCTTCAACCTGTCCGAAGCTCAGATGGCCGCGGCAACCGCCGCCGTCCGCGATGTCGCCTACACCGAGAAGTGCCGGCGCGAAAATGCCCGCATGCGCCATTGGCTGGCCGAGGCGCTGGCCGAGCACGGCGTGCCCTCGGACACCTCTTGCGCCAACTTCATCCTTGCCCGTTTCGCCGACCCCGACGAGGCCGAGGCCTGCGACGCGCATCTGAAATCCGAAGGCATCATCGTGCGTCGGGTGGGGGGGTATAACCTGCCCAACTGTCTGCGCATCACCGTCGGCGACGAAGCCAGCTGCCGCCGGGTGGCCCATACCGTGGGGACCTTCAAGGGCCGCCGGCAATGAGCGTGATCTACGATCGGGTGGCGCTGATCGGTCTGGGTCTGATCGCCTCGTCCATGGCCCACGCCATGCGCCGCGACGGGCTGGCCGGGCACATCGTCGGCACCGCCCGGTCGGAAGAGACCCGGCGCATCGCCGGTGAAATCGGGCTGTGCGACACCATCACCGACACCGCCGCCGAGGCTGTCCGCGACGCCGATCTGGTGGTTCTGGCCGTGCCCGTCGGCGCGATGGCCGATCTGGCCCGCGAGATCGGTCCGCATCTGAAGTCCGGTGCCACGCTCAGCGATGTGGGCTCGGTCAAACAGGCGGTGATCGACGCGGTCGGCCCCCATGTGCCCGAGGGCGTGCATTTCATCCCCGCCCACCCGCTGGCCGGGACCGAGCATTCCGGCCCCCGCTCCGGTTTCGCCGAGTTGTTCGAGCGGCGTTGGTGCCTGTTGGTCCCGACATCCTCCACCGATGATGCCACCGATGACGGCGATGCGCAGGCGCTCGACCGGCTGACGCGGCTATGGCAGGGCATGGGCGCCAAGGTCGATACGATGGACGCGGCGCATCACGATCTGGTGCTGGCCGTGACCTCGCATACGCCGCATCTGATCGCCTACACGATGGTCGGCGTGGCCGACGATCTGGGCCGTGTCACCGACAGCGAGGTGATCCAGTATTCCGCCGCCGGCTTCCGGGATTTCACCCGCATCGCCGCCAGCGACCCCACCATGTGGCGCGACGTGTTCCTGTCCAACAAGGACGCCACGCTGGAAATTCTGGGCCGTTTCACCGAAGAACTTTTCGCCCTGCAACGGGCGATCCGCACCGGCGACGGTGAGATGCTGCACGACTATTTCACCCGCACCCGCGCCATTCGCCGCGACATCATCGAGGCCGGGCAGGACACCGACGCCCCCAATTTCGGACGTCTTCCCACCCCCTCGCAAAATCCCGGTCGGGACTGACCTGTAGCCCGGTCGGGCGCAGTCGCGGCACGGGTGCCAGAAGCGGCGCCAGAACCGGCGACAGAAGCGGCGACAGAACCGGCGACAGAACGGGCCACAGGACAGGATCGACGGCCTGCCGTCCGGTGACGGTGCGGCAGGCGACCGCCGAGAGACCGCTGCACCCTTGCTCAAAACCGCCCGCTGTGGTCCGATAACGCCTGTTTTTCCGTCCCAGCACTGGTTTGCGGCCTTATGATCAATGTCACCTTTCGTCTTGGGCCTCTTGCCGGCACCCTGACCCTGCTGTCGGCGCTTGTCGCGGCCACGACCCTTGCGCCGACCGGGGCTTCGGCACAAAACACCGCCAAAGCTGCATACGCGTCGCCCGAGACATCGGCCCGGCCCCTGCCACGCAAGCGGCGCTCTGAGACGACAGACACCGCCATGCTGCGCGAAAGCATCGACGCGGTCGTGATCTTCGGCCAGACCCGCCCCCGCTGGCGTCAGGATGCGGGCGCGGGCCAGCCCCCACTCACGTCCCCACCCGCGGACCCGGCCCGCGCGGCGATGCCCGAAGCGCCCACGATCCTGACAGCCCCGGCCCCCCAGATCGAAGCCGCCTTGGCCGAGGCGATGGTAACCGCGATCGCCGACGCCAACGGAGGGTCCACCAAAGCGGCACTCGACACGGGCGTCGCGGTGCGGGCGCGGAAGGTCTCTCTGGCGGCGGTCAGCCGGTCTGCGCGCCCTCGCGGGCGGCCCTCGGATCTGATCACGATGCAGCCAAGCAAGGTCGGCTCGTTCGGGCGTCAGGGGCAGGGCAGGGGCGTGGCCACCGGCCTGTCGGGGGCGATCTGTGGCGACGGCGCGATCCGTGGCAAGAAGATCCCCGCGATCCCGGGCCGTCTGCGCGGCTGCGGCGTCCAGAACCCGGTGGCGGTCACCGCCGTCGACGGGGTGATCCTGTCCACCGTCGCCAAGATGGATTGCACCACGGCCAAGGCGTTGAAAAACTGGGTCCGGACCGGGGTAAAGCCCGCCGTGGGCCGCACCGGCGGCGGGGTCGCGTCGCTGAAAGTGGCGGCGCATTATTCATGCCGCACCCGCAACAACAAGCGCGGCGCCAAGATCAGCGAGCACGGCAAGGGCCGCGCCATCGACATTTCCGAGATCCGGCTGAAGGATGGCACCTCGCTGTCGGTGTTGAAGGGCTGGCGCAAAGCTTCGACGGGGCGTCTGCTGAAACAGATGCACCGGGCCGCCTGCGGACCCTTCGGCACGGTGCTGGGCCCGGCGGCGGACCGCTATCACCAAGACCACTTCCATCTGGACACGGCCCGGTATCGCAGCGGCAGCTACTGCCGCTGATCTGACCGGACCGACCGGACGGCGTGCGCCGCTAGCGCAGCACCAGTCGCGGCGCCATGCCCAGCGGGATGGGGCCGAACATCATCCGCCCGCCGGTGAAGGTGATCGGCACGTCCAGCGTGTCGGTCTCGCCGGTGCCGCTGGCCAGCATGCCCAGAACATTCTCGATCGTCGGCGCGAATTGCTGCGGCACCGTGCCGGCGTTGACGGCCAGCGACAGGATCTCGCGCCAGTTCTGCGCCTTGACGGTCACGCGCCCCTCGGGGATGCCCTGATCGTCGACGCTCACCTCTCCGGTGGCGCGCAGATCCAAAGAGCCCCAGTTGGCCCGCATCTCGTCCAGCCGGATGTGACGGGGCTGGGGACGGCGATCTTCAACCGCGCGGCGATCCCAGGGGCGGTCGAAACCCACGGCGCCGTTAAGCTTCAGGGTCGAAATCTGCTCGGGCAGGCGCCGCGACGGGTCCAGCGCGGCCACGGCTTCAGGCGGCAGACGCAGGGTGTCGGCGTCGAAATCCAGCTCGTAGGTGACGACCGACGCGTCCGAGGATGCCTCATCCTGCAGACGCCGCGCGGAGACCTGTGCGCGGGCCAGATCGGCCTGCCACCCCCGACCGGCGCTGACCGCCATGCCGTCGATCTCGATCACGCTGCGGTCCAGCCCCAGATCGCTGTCGGCGTCGAAGATGACGCTGCCGCGCATCTTGTCGCTGGTGAAGGTCAACCGCTCGATCGGGGTCTGAAGGGTCTGCGTATCCGGCCAGACGGCGATGACGTGGTTGGGCTTGTAGGACAGCGCCAGTACCTGAAAGAACGGCGCGCTCCATGCCAGACCGGTGTCGGGATCGGCCAGAACCGGATCGCTTAACGTCATGTCGAAACGATTGGGGAAGCCCCGCACATTTACGCGGCCATCGGCCTGCCAGCCTTCGGCGCGTCGCGCCTCCAGCCAGCTTTCCGCGCGGCTTTCCAGCGCGGACGAGCCCCAATACCAGTAGCCGCCCCAAAGAGCCGCCGCCGCCACGATCACAAATGCCAGAATCCGCATGGCCGCACCCCTTCCAAAGCCGGTTTCGATGGTGTTTATCTGCCCCGGTGAAGGAGGGCCAGACCGATGCAATCACCTATATGGGTATTTGGCTATGGATCGCTCATGTGGAACCCCGAGTTCCCGGTGGCAGAGCGTCAGATCGCGCGGCTGGACGGCTTTCACCGCAGCTTCTGCATGCGCTCGATCCATCATCGCGGCACCGATGCCGACCCCGGTCTGGTGCTGGCGCTGGACCGGCAAGAGGATGCGGTTTGCGATGGCGTGGCCTTCCTGATGGACGAGGCCGGGCAGGACCAGTCGCTTGCCGCCCTGCGCGAACGCGAACTGATCTCGGCGGCCTATCTTGAGACCACGCAAGAGCTGACGCTGCGCGACGGGCGCAGGGTGCGGGCGCTGACCTATGTGATCGACCCGGACCATGTGCAGTATTGCGGCGGTCTGCCGCTAGAGGAACAGGCCCGCATCATCGCCCGCGCGCATGGCCAGCGGGGGCCCAACACCGAATATCTGTTCAACACCGCCAGGCACCTGGATGAGCTTGCGCTGAGCGACCCGGATCTGGACTGGCTGACCGGCCGGGTGCGCGAACTGAACGGCGGCTGACGCCCCCACAACCGCCGCGCGGGCCGCAGCCAGACGCCCCGCCTCGCGACCCCCGCACCGCGGCCCCTGCACCTGCTGTGACGCCGATTTCGACACGCGCTCTGTTCCCCCAGCGCCACAGTCCGGCGCTGCCTCGTTTCGATGTTGGCACAGACCACGCTCCCGCCTATGGTGCTTGTAAAATAACGTCTGCCAGGACCCGCCGAATGGATAGAACGGACCCAGAGGCCGAGCCGCAGTTTGCCCTCCCGATCCGCCAGATCACGCTTATGCTCATTGTCATCGCCCTTGCGGCGTTGGGCAGCTACGTGGCGTTTCCCCGTGTGGCGCCGGTGTTTCTGGCCAACCCTTGGCTGAACGGGGTTATCGCCGGCGTGTTCTTCATCGGTGTGCTGGCCTGTTTCTGGCAGGTGATGCAGCTGATCAACTCGGTGATGTGGATCAAGGCCTTCGCCTCGGACCGGCCGGGTTACGAGGGGCTGCACCCGCCTCGGCTGCTGGCCTCGATGGCGGCGCTGCTGCGCTCGCGCGGGGCGCGGATGCAGATCTCGACCACCTCGTCGCGCTCGATCCTCGACTCGGTCGCCACCCGCATCGACGAGGCCCGCGACATCACGCGGTACATCGTCAACCTTTTGATTTTCCTTGGCCTTCTGGGTACGTTCTACGGCTTGGCAACCACCGTCCCCGCCGTGGTCGAAACCATCCGGTCGCTGGCGCCGCAAAACGGCGAGACCTCGGTCGACATCTTCAGCCGTCTGATGTCGGGCCTTGAGGCGCAGTTGGGCGGCATGGGCACGGCCTTCTCAAGCTCGCTTCTGGGCTTGGCGGGCTCGCTGATCGTGGGGCTGCTGGAACTGTTCGCCAGCCACGGCCAGAACCGGTTTTACCGCGAGCTTGAAGATTGGCTGTCGACCATCACCCGCGTCGGTTTCGCCAGCGGCGAGGGCGAGGGCCACGGCATCGACCAATCCGCCGTCGCCGCCGTGCTGGACCAGATGGTCGAGCAGATGGACGGGCTGCAAACCTTGTTCCGCCGATCAGATGAAGGCCGCTCGGCGGTCGAGGCGCGGCTCGAGGCGCTGACCGGCTCGGTCGAGCGGCTGACCGGCAAGCTGCAGGAAGGGGCCGAAAGCGAACGCACGGTCATGTCCCGCGTGGCGCAAGGGCAGGACCGGCTGATCGACGCGCTGGAAAAGCAGGCCACCAACGATCATGTGGACGCCGAAAGCCGGATGCGCCTGCGTTCGATCGACGTGCAGCTTCTGCGCGTGCTCGAGGAAATGTCCTCGGGGCGGCAGGAATCGCTTCAGGATCTGCGCACCGATCTGGGGGCGCTGACCCGCGCCGTCCGGCAGTTGGGCGCCGGTCACGACGCACCCGACGATGGGCCGAAAGGCTAGGCCATGGCACTGACGCGACGGTCCACGCAGCGGGTGACGGGCAGTATCTGGCCCGGCTTCGTCGATGCGATGACCGCGCTTTTGCTGGTGCTGATGTTCGTGCTGACGATCTTCATGATCGTTCAGTTCATGCTGCGCGAAACGATCTCGACCCAGGACACCGAACTTGACCAACTGTCGCTTCAGGTGGCGGATCTGGCGGCGGCGCTGGGGCTGGAGCAGCAGAAAAGCTTCCAGCTAGAGGAAGAAGTGACGACCCTCTCGGCTGATCTGGGCGAAAGCCGCAGCCTGACCGAAGTGCAGGCGCAGGCCATCGCCACGCTGACGGATCAGGCCCGCGCCCAGACCGCCCGGGTCGCCGCGTTCGAAGAACAGGTCGCCTCGCTTCTGGCCGGCCAACAGGACGCCCGCGCCCGTATCGCCGCGCTGATGGGCCAGAACTCGGACGCGCAGGACCGGATATCCGGCCTTCTGACCCTGAACGACGACGCGCAGGCCCAGATCGAAACCCTGCAGGGCCGCAACGCCGACACCACCCGCCGGCTGGACGAGCTGCAACAGCGCAACGCCGATCTGGATACCGAAAAACAGGGGCTGTTCGCCAAGATCGAGGATATCGAGGCCGCCAACGCCCGACTGGTGACCGAGCAAGAGGCGATGAACCTCGCTCTTGCCAAGGCCCGCGACGAGATCGACGCAAGCGCCGAGCAGGCCCGCCTTGCTGCCGCCCGCCGCGAGGCGCTGGAGGCGATGATCGCCAAGCTGAACACCGAGGCCAGCGAACAGGAAACCTCGATGCAGCAGCTTTTGGCCCGGCTGGATGCGGCCACGGACACCAGCGATGCGCTTGACACCCGCCTTCAGGAAGCCCGGACCGAGTTGACCGAGGCCGAGCAGACCCGCCTTGCCGAGGCCGCCGCCGCCGAGGAATTGCGCCGCCGTCTGGCCGACACCCAGACCCGCCTGTCGGACGAGGAAGCCGCCCGCCTGACCGAAGCCGCCGCCGCAGAGGAGTTGCGCAACCGGCTGGACAGCACCAACGAACAGCTCACCGCCATGACCCTGGCGCTGGACGAGGCCCGCGGCCGGATCGACGCGCAAGAGGCCGAGGCCCGCCTTGCCACCGCCCGCCGCGACGCGCTGGAAGCGATGATCGCCGAAATGCGGCAAAGCGCCCAAGACACCCAGCTTTCGATGCGCGACGTGCTGGCGCAGCTGGAAACCTCCCGGCAGGGCTCGGACACGCTGGGCCAGCAGGTGGATGATCTGACCGGGCGCATCGCCCAGCTTCAGTCGGACCTCAGCGCCCAGACCGATGCCCGCCAGCAGGCCGAAGCAACGACCGCCCTTGCGCGTGACGAGTTGGCCAGCCTTCAGGAAGAGCTTTCCGACACCCGCACCCGGCTTTCCAGCCTTGATCAGGCGTTGACGCAGGAAGAAAGCGCCCGTCTGGCCCAGATCGCCGAAACCGAGGCCCTGCGCCGCAAGCTGGCCCAGACCCAAGACGGGCTGACCGAGGCCGAAAAAGCCCGGCTTGCCGAAGCCGCCGCCGTCGAGACCCTGCGCAAACGTCTGGCCGATGTCGAAACCGCCTTCACCGACGAAGAGGCCGCGCGCCTTGCCGAAGCCGCCGCCGCCGAACGCCTGCGCGCGCGTCTAGAGCAGGCCGACACCGAACTGTCGGCGATGACCCTGAAGCTGGAACAGGAACGCGCCCGCGCCGAAGAGACCCTGTCGCTTCTGGCCGCCGCCCGCACCGCCAGCGCGGATCTGGATCAGCAACTGGCGGCGGCGCTGGCCGCCCAGACCGACCTGTCGCAACAGGTCGACACGCTGACGGATGAGACGGGGCGCGAACAGGATGAACTGGCGCGGCTGCGGGCCGAGAACGAGGCCCTGCGCGCCTCGCTCGACGACAATCAGGAGACGTTGGAAAAACGTCTGGCCTCGGCGCTGGCGGCGCGGCTTGCCGCCGAGCAGACCGCCGCCCGCCGTCTGACCCAAGCCGAGGAACGGGCGCTGTTGCTGCAACAGGCGCGCGGCGAACTGGCCGACGAGAAAGCCGCCGGCGATGACGCCCGCAACCGGCTGGAATTGCTGAACCGCCAGACGGCGCAACTGCGCTCTGAGCTTGCCAGCCTTCAGGCGTTGCTGGACGACGCCCAGTCCCGCGACGAGGCGAACGAGGTGCAAATACAGGCGCTTGGCTCGAAGCTGAATCTGGCGCTGGCCCAGACCGCCGCCGAGCAAAAACGCCGCGCCGAACTGGAAGCCGCCGAGCGCAAGCGGCTGGAGGCCGAAGCCTTGCAGCTTGAAAAATTCCGCTCGGATTTCTTTGGCCGTCTGCGCGAGGTTCTGGACAATGTCGACGGTGTGCGGATCGAGGGTGACCGCTTCGTCTTTTCGTCCGAGGTGCTGTTCCGGTCGGGTCAGGCCGAACTGTCCTCCTCGGGCCGGGCCGAGATCGCCAAGGTGGCCGACATCCTGAAATCCGTGGCCGATCGCATCCCCGACAGCATCGACTGGATCATCCGCGTTGACGGTCACACCGACAACGTGCCGCTGTCCGGCTTCGCCCGCTTCGCCAACAACTGGGAGTTGTCGCAGGCCCGCGCCCTGTCGGTCGTGCTTTACATGAACCAGCAACTGGGCATCCCCGCCGACCGGCTGGCCGCCACCGGCTTTGGCGAATACCAGCCCGTCAACACCGCCGACACCCCCGAGGCCCGCGCCCAGAACCGCCGGATCGAGTTGAAACTGACCGAGAAATAGGCGGCCCGGAGCGCCCGACCGGGGCCCGACCGAGGCCCGGCCGGAGCTCGACCGGGGCCCGAGGCTATTGCGCCAGATCGATCTGCACGGTGCCGCTGTCGATCTTTTTGCCACCACGCCACAACTCGACCAGCCCGACATAGGGGCCGGGGCCCCAGACCGGGTCGGTGCGGCGCAGGCCGGCGGCGCGGAAGAACTGGGCCTGCGGGGCGTCGACCGGCAGGCGTCGGTCCACCAGCGGGCCGTCCGGCCCGTCGATGCGCAACAGCACCTCGTCACCGGCCCGCGCGCCGAACCCAAAGCCCCACAGCACCAGCGCGGGGGCGTCGGGGGCCAGCGACTCTAGCCGGGCGGTGCCGCGTTTCAACTGATCCAACTCGGGCAGTTCGACCGAGAATCCCAGCCGCATGAAACCACCGGGGCGGGGGATCAGCGGCAGTTCCCACAGGTTCACGGGCATTGCGGCGCTGGTGGTCGCGGCAGCCGGTGCCTCGGCGGTGGCGACCAGCGGGCATTGGGGAACGTCGGTGGGGCTGAAGGGATCGACCTCTTGGCCCTTGTAGGTGACCGACAGGTGCAGATGCGGAAACTCGGTCCGGCCCGACAGGCCCACCAGCCCCATCGGCGCCCCGGCGGGCAGCACATCGCCCGGCGCGACCTGAACCGAACCGCGGGCCATATGGCAATACTGCGTCTGCCAGCCGCTGCCGTGGTCCAGCAGCACGCCGTTGCCGCAATCGCGCCCCTCGGCGTCGCCGGGGCCGTCGGGCAGGGGGGCCAGATCGTTGTCGGCCATGGTGTTGCGGGTGCGCAGAACCTTGCCGGCGGCGGCGGCGCGGACGGTCACGCCGGCCTGCATCGCCACCAGATCCGGCACCCGGATGTCGGTGCCCCGGTGGCCGTCATAGGTCTGCGAACTGCACATGAAATCCCGCGTTCCGGGACCGGGGTCGTGATCCACCAGATTCTGGAAATCACAGGTCAGACCCAACTCGCATTCCAGCGGCAGCATCAGGCGCGGGGCATCGGCCAGCGGATCGGGTGGCGACGTCGGGGGCTGTGCTGCGGGACGATCCACCGGCGCATCGGGCGCATCGGACGGGTAACCGGATGGCCCGGATGCCTCTGACGCCGGAGCTTCTGTCGGCGCCTGCGCAAGCCTCGGCGTGGCCGGGTCGGCCTTGGCGGGGTCGAACGTAGGGGCAGGGAGGGGATCGAAAAGAGCCCCCGCGCCCGATGTGGGCGCAGAGGCGATAAGCAAGGTGGTCAGTAGCGCACGGATCACTCGGCCGTCAGAAGCGGAGGCTTCTTCGACGACAGCCGCGGCCGCTCGTGCGCCTCGATCCGCAGGTCGATCTTGTCGTTCTTGACGCCGACCTTGACCACACCGCCCTTGGCCAGCTTGCCGAACAGCAACTCCTCGGCCAAAGGTTTCTTGATGTGCTCTTGGATGACGCGGCCAAGGGGGCGCGCGCCCATGCGGTCGTCATAGCCACGCTCGGCCAGCCATTCGGCTGCGGGCTTGGTCAGGTCGATCGACACGTTGCGATCCATCAACTGGGCTTCCAGTTGCAGCACGAACTTCTCGACCACCTGCAGGATCACATCCCGGCCAAGCGGCGCAAAGCTGATGACCGCGTCCAGACGGTTGCGGAACTCGGGCGTGAAGGTCCGCTCGATGGCGGCGGTATCCTCGCCCTCGCGCCGGTCGCGACCGAAGCCGATGGCGGCCTTCGCCAGTTCCGAAGCGCCCGCGTTCGAGGTCATGATCAGCACCACGTTGCGGAAATCCACCTGCCGTCCGTTGTGGTCGGTCAGCTTGCCGTGGTCCATCACCTGCAACAGGATGTTGTAGACATCCGGGTGCGCCTTTTCCATCTCGTCCAGAAGCAGGACACAGTGGGGATGCTGGTCGACGCCGTCGGTCAGCAGACCGCCCTGATCGAACCCGACATAGCCCGGAGGCGCGCCGATCAGGCGGCTGACGGCGTGTTTCTCCATGTATTCCGACATGTCGAAGCGCAGCAGTTCCACACCCAGCGTATCCGCAAGCTGTTTGGCCACCTCGGTCTTGCCGACGCCCGTGGGTCCGGCGAACAGATAGTTGCCGATGGGCTTTTCAGGCTCGCGCAGGCCCGCCCGCGACAGTTTGATCGCCGAGGACAGAGCCTCGATCGCGTTGTCCTGACCGAAGACCACCCGCTTGAGGGTCTTTTCCAGATCCTTGAGAATCTCGGCATCGTCCTTCGAGACCGATTTCGGCGGGATGCGGGCGATCTTGGCGACGACGGCCTCGATCTCCTTGGCGCCGATGGTCTTGCGACGCTTGGATTCGGCCACCAGATGCTGCGCCGCGCCAGCCTCGTCGATCACGTCGATGGCCTTGTCGGGCAGTTTGCGGTCGTGAATGTAGCGCGACGACAGTTCCACCGCCGTCTTGATCGCGTCGGTGGTGTATTTGATGTCGTGATGCTCTTCAAAATAGGGCTTGAGGCCCTTGAGGATCTTGATCGCATCATCGACCGAAGGCTCGTTCACGTCGATTTTCTGGAACCGGCGCGACAGGGCGCGGTCCTTTTCAAAGTGCTGACGGAATTCCTTGTAGGTGGTCGAGCCCATGCAGCGCAGCTTGCCGCCCTGCAACGCGGGTTTCAGCAGGTTCGAGGCATCCATCGCCCCGCCCGAGGTCGCACCCGCGCCGATCACGGTGTGAATCTCGTCGATGAAGAGAACCGCGTCGGGATGATCCTCCAACTCGGTGACGACGGCTTTCAGACGCTCTTCGAAGTCGCCGCGATATCGGGTGCCGGCCAGCAGCGCGCCCATATCCAGCGAGAAGATGGTGGCGTTGGCCAGAATCTCGGGCGTTTCGCCGTTGACGATCTTGCGGGCCAGACCCTCGGCGATGGCGGTCTTGCCAACGCCCGGATCACCCACCAGCAGGGGGTTGTTCTTGCGCCGGCGGCACAGGACCTGCACGCAACGCTCGACCTCTTGATCGCGACCGATCAGCGGGTCCACGTCACCCTTGCGGGCCTTGGCGTTCAGATCGACGCAGTATTTCGCCAGCGCGGATTCCTTGCCGTCGTCTTCCGGCTCGGCGCTGCCGGTCTGTTCGTCGCCGAAATCGGTCGCGCCCTGAATCGGGCGCTGTTCGCCGAAACTGGGGTCCTTGGCGACCCCGTGGGCGATGAAGTTGACCGCGTCATAGCGGGTCATGTCCTGCTCTTGCAGGAAGAAGGCGGCGTTTGACTCGCGCTCGGCGAAGATGGCGACAAGCACGTTGGCGCCCGTCACCTCGGACCGGCCCGAGGATTGCACGTGGATCGCGGCCCGCTGGATCACCCGCTGGAACGCGGCCGTGGGCACGGCTTCCGAGCCGTCCACATCCGTCACCAGCGAGGACAGGTCATCCTCGATGAAGTCGATCAGGGATTTTCGCAGGATCTCCAGTTCGACACCGCAGGCCTGCATGACCTTTGCCGCGTCCGGCTCATCGACGAGAGCCAGCAGCAGATGTTCAAGTGTGGCCAGTTCATGCCGCCGTTGATTGGCCTCGGCCAGGGCGGAGTGGATGGCTTGTTCCAGCGTGTTCGAGAACGAAGGCACGTGGTTGCTCCTTTTTCAGTGGCCGGTCCGGGACGGGCCCGCAACCAACCGTGGCCTCATAAGATGAGAGTTCGGTTTAAATCGTCCGGCATCAAGGTTTTTTTGTTCAAATCTTGTCACGTGGCGGTTTGCGGCGTTGTTTTATTGCCGATTGAGGGTGTGGCGGGACGCGCCCGCCACAGTTCCGCCTAAAAATCGTCTTTTCTCTGCCTGATTTCGGCAAAGACATCCGCGTCTGCATACCCGTCCATATCGAGAAGGGTCTTCACGTCCGGCAGGTCCGCGCGAAGGAAAGGGTTGGTCCGAAGCTCTTCTTCCAGAAGGGCGGGCACTGTGGGCTGGTCCTTGGACCGGGCTTCGGTGATCGCCTGTGATCTCAAGATAAGGCTTTCGTTTTCCGGTTCAATCGTCAAAGCGAATTTTGCGTTGGCGGCGGTGTATTCGTGGCCCGAATAGACCTGCGTATCGCCGGGCAGGGCCTTCAGCTTTTTCAGGCTTTGCCACATCATCGGGGCGGTGCCTTCGAACAGGCGTCCGCAGCCAAGCGCCATAAGGCTGTCGGCGGTGAAAACCGCGCGGCTGTCGGGGAAGTGAAACGCGATATGGCCGACCGTGTGGCCCGACACGTCGATCACGGTGCCCGGCGATCCGCCGACCTGAACCGTGTCGCCTTCAGACAGTTCGGTGTCCAGATCGGGCAGGCGGTGCACGTCGGCCTTGGCGCCCAGCACCTTCGCGCCGGTTTCGCGGCGCAGCTCCTCGACGCCCTCGACGTGGTCGGTGTGGTGGTGGGTGATCAGGATCTGGTCCAGCGACCAGCCGGCATCGCGCAGCGCCGACAGGATCGGCGCGGCTTCGGGCGCGTCCACCAGCGCCGTCTTTCCGTGCTCGGCATCGTGCAGAAGATAGGCGTAATTGTCCGTGCGGCAGGGGATAACCCGGATTTCGAGGGGCATGGTCTTTTCGATCCTTTTGGCTATTGTCTGGGGTAATATTTGCTTATCGCCCGGAGCGTTGCAATGCACCTGGACGTGCTTGACCTTCGCAGCTTCTACTATCGCACGTCGCTGGGCCGTGCCGTGCAGCGCGTCATCCGCGAGCGTATGGCCGAATTCTGGCCCGACGCGCGGGGCCAGACGGTGGTGGGCTACGGCTTTGCCGTGCCCTTGCTGCGCCCCTACATGCACGACGCCCGGCGGGTGATCGGGCTGATGCCCGGCCCGCAGGGTGTGATGCCGTGGCCGCCGGGGCTGCCGAACGTGTCGGCGCTGTGCCGCGATACCCACTGGCCGTTGCAGACCGAAAGCGTCGACAAGCTGGTGGTGATGCACGGGCTGGAGACGTCGGGCGCGCCGCTTGATCTGCTGGACGAGGCGTGGCGCGTGCTGACCTCGGGCGGGCGGGCGATCTTCATCGTGCCCAACCGGGCCGGCCTGTGGGCCCGCCGCGACCGCACGCCGTTCGGATTCGGTCGCCCCTACAGCCTTGGCCAACTTGAAGCGCAATTGGCCCAGCAGGGGCTTCGGCCGCAACGTCACGTCGCCGCCCTGCACACCCCCCCGTCCGAGCAACGATTCTGGTTGCGCACCTCGCGCCTGTGGGAGGGGATCGGCCGCAGCCTGCCGTCGTCCCGCGCCGGAGGGGTGCTGATGGTCGAGGTCTCCAAGCAGGTGCCCCGGCCCACCGGCATCACGGCCCGCGAGCGGATGCTGAAGCCGCTGAAGATTCTCGAAGGTCTGCCGAATCCCGAGGCCAAGCCCGTCTGATCGCCGCCATCCGGCGCGTTTACGGGGCTTCGGGTGCGGTTTGATGCGACCCGTCGCACGCCCCGCTGCACGCCCGGGCCTAACTTCCGTGCCAATCCGCCCGCGACAGATCGGCGCTTGTTATCGCTCTCATCCTGTGGTGCGATGCGGGCGGATACATGTCCCGAGCCCTGCGCCACGGGCGAGAGTCGCGCCGATATCGCGCGTGCCATCGCCCCCGGCACTGCATTCCGGCGCCGAAATCGACCGGACCGAAGGCTGCGAAACCGGGACCGAGGGGGCAACCCGACGCCGGATGCGGCGATCCGTGCACCACGCGGTGCCGGTTTAGCCTGTTGCCGTGCCGGGAGTCGTCTGCTACATCGACGCCGATTTTACCGAATGCGCCCCCGGGCGTTGGAATGATGGCCTGCCGCGCGCCCGCGCATCCCTCGCAGCCTGCTAATCGAAAGGGTGGACGTGTCCGAACCAGCTTCGATCTCTACCGGCATCGCATCCCGCTATGCGAAAGCCGCCTTTGAACTGGCGAACGAATCCGGCAACCTCGCCGGACTCGAAACCGATGTGGAGGCCCTGTCCCAGGCTCTGGACGACAGCGCCGAGCTCCGCTCGGTCATCTCGTCGCCGATCTACAGCCGCGAGAACGCCCGCGACGGCGTCCTTGCCGTGGCCAAGGCGATGGGCCTGTCCCAGACCACCAGCAACACGCTGGCCCTGATGGGCACCAAGGGGCGGCTGTTCGTGCTGCCCGCCTTCGTGCGCACCCTGCGCGAGTTGATCGCGGAAGAAAAAGGCGAGGTGACGGCTGACGTGACCTCGGCCAAGGCGCTGACCAAGGCGCAACAGGAAAAACTCGCCGGCGTGCTCAAGGCCGCCGTCGGCAAGGATGTGAATATCAATGTGGCCGTCGATGACTCGCTCATCGGTGGTCTTGTCGTCAAAGTGGGTTCGCGAATGATCGACACCTCGATCGCTTCGAAACTCGCCAACCTGCAGAATGCAATGAAAGAGGTCGGATAATGGGTATCCAAGCAGCCGAAATCTCTGCGATCCTCAAGGAGCAGATCAAGAACTTCGGTCAGGAAGCAGAGGTGGCTGAAGTCGGCCGCGTGCTCAGCGTCGGCGATGGCATCGCCCGGGTCTATGGCCTGGACAGCGTGCAGGCCGGCGAGATGGTCGAATTCCCCGGTGGTATCCAGGGCATGGCCCTGAACCTTGAAAACGACAACGTCGGTGTCGTGATCTTCGGGTCCGACGCGGACATCAAGGAAGGCGACATCGTCAAGCGGACGAACTCGATCGTGGACGTTCCCGCCGGCAACGAACTGCTGGGACGCGTCGTCGACGGTCTGGGCAACCCGCTGGACGGCAAGGGCCCGATCAACGCCTCCGAGCGTCGCGTGGCCGACGTGAAGGCCCCGGGCATCATCCCGCGTAAATCGGTGCACGAGCCGATGGCGACCGGCCTGAAGTCGGTCGACGCCATGATCCCCGTCGGCCGCGGCCAGCGCGAGCTGATCATCGGCGACCGTCAGACCGGCAAGACCGCGATCGCCCTCGACACCATCCTGAACCAGCAAAGCTACAACGACGCCGCCGGCGACGATGAAAGCAAGAAGCTTTACTGCGTTTACGTCGCCATCGGCCAGAAGCGGTCGACCGTGGCACAGCTGGTGAAGAAGCTGGAAGAGACCGGCGCGATCAAATACACCATCGTCGTCGCCGCGACCGCCTCGGACCCCGCGCCGATGCAGTTCCTGGCCCCCTACGCCGCGACCGCCATGGCGGAATTCTTCCGCGACAACGGCCGCCACGCGCTGATCGTCTATGATGACCTGTCCAAGCAGGCCGTGTCCTACCGTCAGATGTCGCTGCTGCTGCGTCGCCCGCCCGGGCGCGAAGCCTACCCCGGCGACGTGTTCTACCTGCACTCCCGCCTGCTGGAGCGTTCGGCAAAGCTGAACGAAGACAACGGCTCGGGTTCGCTGACGGCGCTGCCGATCATCGAAACCCAAGGCGGCGACGTGTCGGCCTTTATTCCGACCAACGTGATCTCGATCACCGACGGCCAGATCTTCCTGGAAACCGAGCTGTTCTATCAGGGCATCCGCCCCGCCGTGAACACCGGTCTGTCGGTGTCGCGGGTGGGCTCCTCGGCCCAGACCAACGCGATGAAGTCGGTCGCCGGTCCGGTCAAGCTGGAGCTTGCCCAGTACCGCGAAATGGCTGCCTTCGCGCAGTTCGGCTCGGATCTGGATGCGGCCACGCAAAAGCTGCTGAACCGCGGTGCCCGTCTGACCGAACTGATGAAGCAGCCCCAGTATTCGCCCCTGACCAACGCCGAGATCGTCGCTGTGATCTACGCCGGCACCAAGGGCTATCTGGACAAACTGCCCGTCAAGGACGTTGGCCGGTTCGAGCGTGACCTGCTGGCATTCCTGCGTGGCAAGCACCAGGACCTGCTGGACTGGATCACCACCGAGGACCCCAAGATCAAGGGTGACGCGGAAGATCGTATCAAGGCCGTGCTCGACGAGTTCGCCAAAGACTTCGCCTAAAGGACAGAAGGCTCATGCCCAGTCTCAAGGATCTCAAAAACCGGATCGAGAGCGTCAAGTCGACGCGCAAGATCACGAAGGCCATGCAGATGGTCGCGGCGGCGAAACTCCGTCGTGCCCAGGAAGCTGCCGAAGCCGGCAGGCCCTATGCCGAACGGTTCAACGCCGTTCTCGGCGGGCTTGCCGCATCGGTCGGCACAGGTGACAGCGCGCCCCGGCTTCTTGCCGGGACGGGCTCCGAGCAGACGCATCTGCTTGTGGTGATGACCTCCGAGCGCGGGCTTGCAGGCGGGTTCAACTCGAACATCGTCAAGATGGCCAAGCTGCGGATCGAAAAGCTTCGCGGCGAGGGCAAGACCGTCAAGGTTCTGACCGTCGGCAAGAAGGGCCGCGAACAGCTTCGCCGCGACTATGGCGAGCTGCTGATCGGCCATGTGGATCTGAGCGAGGTCAAGCGTGTGGCCTATTCCAACGCCCAGTCCATCGCCCGCGATCTGCTGTCGCGTTTCGACACCGGGGAATTCGACGTGGCCACGCTGTTCTATGCGCGGTTCGAATCGGTGATCAGCCAGGTGCCCACCGCCCTGCAGATCATCCCCGCCGTCTACGAGACCGCACCGGGCGACGACGCCGAGCAGGACGCACAGGCCGACACCACGGTCTACGACTACGAGCCCAGCGAGGAAGGCATCCTTGCCGACCTGCTGCCCCGTGGTGTGGCGACGCAGATCTTCGGCGCGCTGCTGGAAAACGCGGCTTCCGAACAGGGCGCCCGCATGTCGGCAATGGACAACGCCACGCGCAATGCTGGCGACATGATCGACAAGCTGACGATCCAGTACAACCGCTCGCGTCAGGCCGTCATCACCAACGAGCTTATCGAAATTATCTCGGGCGCCGAGGCGCTCTAAGGAACCGGAGAAACGACATGGCAAACGCACAAGGCAAAGTGACCCAGGTCATCGGCGCCGTCGTGGACGTTCAGTTTGACGACCAGCTGCCCGAAATTCTGAACGCACTAGAGACTGAGAACAACGGCAAGCGTCTGGTGATGGAAGTCGCGCAGCACCTGGGCGAGAACACCGTCCGCTGCATCGCGATGGACGCCACCGAAGGTCTGGTGCGCGGTCAGTCCGTGACCGACACCGGCGGCCAGATCCGCATGCCCGTCGGCAACGCGACGCTGGGCCGGATCCTGAACGTCACCGGCGACCCGGTCGACGAAAAGGGCCCCGTCGATTCCACCGAGACCCGCGCCATCCACGGCGAGGCCCCCGCCTTCGCCGATCAGTCCACCGAGACCGAGATCCTGGTCACCGGCATCAAGGTCATCGACCTGCTGGCCCCCTACACCAAGGGCGGCAAGATTGGCCTCTTCGGTGGTGCCGGCGTTGGCAAGACGGTTCTGATCATGGAACTGATCAACAACATCGCCAAAGTGCACTCGGGCCTGTCGGTTTTCGCCGGCGTGGGCGAGCGGACCCGTGAAGGCAACGACCTGTACCACGAGATGATCGAATCCGGCGTTATCGTTCCCGATAGCCTGACGGACTCGAAGATCGCTCTGGTCTACGGCCAGATGAACGAGCCTCCGGGTGCGCGTATGCGGATCGCCCTGTCGGGTCTGACCCTGGCCGAGCAGTTCCGCGACGAATCCGGTTCGGACGTGCTGTTCTTCGTCGACAACATCTTCCGCTTTACCCAAGCGGGTTCCGAGGTGTCGGCGCTTCTGGGCCGCATCCCCTCGGCCGTGGGCTACCAGCCGACGCTGGCCACCGACATGGGCGCCATGCAGGAACGCATCGCCTCGACCAAAGCTGGCTCGATCACCTCGGTGCAAGCCGTCTACGTGCCCGCCGACGACCTGACCGACCCTGCGCCGGCCACCTCGTTTGCCCACTTGGATGCGACCACGGTTCTTAGCCGCGCCATCTCAGAGCTGGGCATCTACCCGGCTGTGGACCCGCTCGACTCGACCTCGCGTCTGCTTGACCCCGCCGTCATCGGCGACGAGCACTACAAGACCGCGACCGACGTTCAGCAGATCCTTCAGCGCTACAAGTCGCTTCAGGACATCATCGCCATCCTCGGGATGGACGAACTGTCGGAAGAGGACAAGCTGACCGTGTCGCGCGCCCGTAAGATCCAGCGCTTCCTGTCGCAGCCCTTCGACGTGGCCAAGGTCTTCACCGGCTCGGACGGCATTCAGGTGCCGCTGGACGTGACCATCGCTTCGTTCAAGGCAGTTGTCGCCGGCGAATACGATCACCTGCCCGAAGGCGCCTTCTACATGGTCGGCGGCATCGAGGACGTGGTCGCCAAAGCCGAAAAGATGGCCGCGGACGCGGCGTAAGGAGCCAGCATGGCAGACACGATGCAATTCGACCTCGTCTCGCCCGAGCGGAGCCTTGCGTCCTATGGCGCATCCGAGGTTCTGATCCCCGGCGCCGAGGGCAATCTGACGGCGATGCCGAACCATTCGCCGGTCATCACCACCCTTCGTCCCGGCGTCTTGCGCGTCGTGGGCGAACAGGGGACGTCGGAATATGTGGTCACCGGCGGCTTTGCCGAGATCACGGCAGACAGCGTTTCGGTTCTGGCCGAACGCGCCCTGCCGTGCGATGAGGTGACGCAAGAGCTTCTGGACCAGTGGGTCGAAGAGGCCAACACGACGCTGGTCACCGCCCGCGACAACGACGCCGGCACCGAGGCTGTGGATTCCGCCGCCAAGCTGCTGGCCGACATGGTCGCCGTCGGCACCGATATCGGGATCTCGACCACCGCCCGTGTGGTCGCACCCTGACGAAAACGCTACAGGTCCCGCAAAATGCGCGGGGCCTGACCTTTTCCTTCCCAAGTTTGCGGTTTACCTAAGGGAACTCAAAACGGGGCAGGCATGAGAAGATTATCCTCACAATCCATTGGCATCGACCAGGGCGATTTCGTCCTGTTCTCGGATTACGAGGACGACGGCCCCATGTGGACGGGGCAGGGGCCTCGCGAATTCAGACGCTCTGTCGCATTTTCGGAAGTTTATGCCGAAGCCCCCAACGTGCATATCGCCCTGTCGATGTGGGACACGGACTCCAAGCGCAATCAGCGGGCCGACATCTCGGCCGAGGCGATAACCGCCGAAGGGTTCGAGATTGTCTTCCGCACATGGGGCGATTCCCGCGTGGCCCGCGTCCGCGCGGCATGGATGGCCATCGGCCCGCTGTCAGACAGCGACGACGAGTGGGAGCTTTACTGAGCTTTCTTCGCTAATCGACGGCCACCCCGGCCCATTTCCACACCCCCAGAAACGCAAAAGGCCGGACATTGCTGCCCGGCCCCTGTGTCTTCGCCCGCCCTCTTCTCTTCAACGAGCGGCGTGGGCAGGCTTTACTGGCCGGTGTAGAGCCCCTCGTAGATCGGGGCCAGCGTCGAATGTTCGAACAGGCTCGAGACCGAGGTGCCCGACCAGATATTCAGGATCGCCTGCGCGAACATCGGCGCCGTGGGCACGATGCGGATGTTGGGCGCGCCCTTCACTTCCTCGGTGGGTTCGATCGAGTCGGTGATCACAAGGCTTTTCATCACCGAATTGGTGATCCGCTCGACCGCCGGGCCCGACAGCACACCGTGGGTGATATAGGAATGCACCTCGTTGGCGCCCGCCTGAACCAGCACCTCGGCGGCCTTGCACAGGGTGCCGGCGGTGTCGCAGATGTCGTCGACGATGATGCAGGTCTGATCCTTGACGTCGCCGATCACGGTCATCTCGGCAATCTCGCCGGGCTTTTCACGCCGCTTGTCGACAATCGCCAGCGCACAGCCGATCCGCTTGGCCAGTTCGCGGGCACGGGCCACGCCGCCCACGTCCGGCGAGACCACCGTGACCTTGTCCAGCTTGCCCTTGAAATGGTGCTGGATATCCAGCGCGAAGATCGGCGAGGCATAGAGGTTGTCGACCGGAATATCGAAGAACCCCTGAATCTGCGCCGCGTGCAGGTCCATCGTCAGAACCCGCTCGATCCCGGCCTCGACCATCATGTTGGCCACCAGCTTGGCGGTGATGGGCGTGCGGGCCTTGGTGCGGCGGTCCTGACGGGCATAGCCGAAATAAGGAATGACCCCAGTGATCCGCGAGGCCGAGGACCGGCGCAGCGCGTCGGTCATCACCAAAAGCTCCATCAGGTTGTCGTTGGCCGGGTTCGAGGTGGGCTGGATGATGAACATATCCTCGCCTCGCACGTTCTCGTAGACCTCGACGAAGATCTCGGCGTCGTTGAAACGCTCGATCCGGGCATCCACCAGACCGATATTCAGCCCCCGGTGCATCGACATTCGCCGAGAGATGTTTTCGGCGAGTGTCCGGTTGGCATTTCCGGACATCAGTTTCGGTTCGGTATTGGCAGGCATGAGCTTCCCCGAGGCAACGGACTTTGTGACAGATTCGTGACGTTGACACGGATTACCACCGGTCTAGGCTCCGGGCAAACCAATGCCCGGAAGGACCATCCGAATGCCCCATGTAGATTACTTTTTTGCGACAATCTCGCCCTTTGCCTATCTGGCCGGCACAAGGCTGGAAGAGATCGCGGCCAAACACGGGGCCACCATCACCTATAAGCCCGTGGATCTGATGGCGCTGTTCAACCAGACCGGCGGCACCAAGCCCGCCGAGCGTCACGCCTCGCGTCAGGAATACCGCTTTCAGGAACTGCGCCGTCAGGCCGAGGAAACCGGCCTGCCCATGAACATGAAGCCCGCGCATTTCCCCACCAACATGGCGCCCTCGTCCTATGCGATCATCGCGGCGCAGGAGGAAAAGGCCAATGGCGCCGACGGCGATCTGGGCAAGCTGGTGCATTGCATCATGGCCGCCTGCTGGGCCGAGGAAAAGAACATCGCCGAGGATGACGTGATCCGCGCCTGTCTCAGCGATGCGGGCTTCGATCCGGACCTTGCCAACCGCGGCCTGCTGTCCGGCGCCGAGACCTACGCCGCCAATCTTGAAGAGGCGTCCGAGCGCGGCGTCTTCGGCTCGCCCTTCTACATCGCCGACGGGGATGAGCGGTTCTGGGGGCAGGACCGGCTGGACGCCCTTGACCGGCACCTTTCCAAGGGCTGAAGATTTCCGCGTGACACCAGAAGGGCCGGGCAGCGATGTCCGGCCTTTTGCGTGCCGCCGGAAACGCTTTTCTAAACCGGCTCTTCGATGATGTGGTCTTCCCAGTCATCCTCGGCCACGTCGAATTCCGACACGGTGCGGTCGCGGACCGATACGCCGGCCTCGTGCACGGTCTCGGGCGTGCCCGAAATCAGCGGGTGCCAGTCGTAAAGCGCCTTGCCCTCGTGCAGCAGGCGATAGGCGCAGGTCTGCGGCATCCAATAGGCAATCTCGGCGATATTGGCGGGGGTCAGCACCACGCAGTCGGGCACGAACTGCTTGCGGATCTCGTATTGCGCACAGCGGCAGGTGGAATCGTCCAGCAGGCGACAGGCCACATTGGTAAAGGCGATCTCGGCGGTGTCGGGATCTTCCAGCTTGTTCAGGCAGCATTTGCCGCAGCCGTCGCACAGGGCCTCCCACTCTCGCGGGGCGAGGTTGCGCAGGGGGACGCGTTCCCAGAACCGCTCGCGCAGGCCTTCGCGGGGGATCGGGTCGGCTTGCGGCTTGCCGGTCTTGCGGGTGCGGCTCATGGCGCGGCCTGCCGGGTCAGGGCCGCGCGGGCGGCGTCGCAGTCCAGCCGCATCTGGCGGACCAACGCGGGCACCCCGTCATAGCGTTCTTCGTCGCGCAGGAAATCCACCAGCGCGACCGACAGTTCGGCGCCGTAAAGATCGCCCTCGAAGTCCAGCAAGTACGTCTCCAGATTGGGGCGGTTTTCACCGAACATCGGGCGCACGCCCAGCGACGACACGCCGCGATAGCTTCCCGCGTGGGGGCCGTCCAGCACATCGACGGTCACGGCATAGACGCCGAAGCGGGGCAGGTGCAGCCCCTCCAGCGACATGTTGGCGGTGGGAAAGCCCAGATCTCGGCCCCGCTTTTCGCCATGCTCGACCACGCCGTCGATCCGGTGCAGGTGGCCCAGCATCCGGGCCGCGCCCTTGGCGTCGCCCTCGGCCAGCGCCTCGCGGATGCGGGTCGAGCTGACGTCGCCCTCGGCCAGTTGCACCAGCGGCACGATGGTGGTGCCAAAGCCCATCCGGGTGCCGAAGGCGTGCAGATCCTCGGCCGTGCCGCGCCGCCCCTTGCCGAAACAGAAATCCGCGCCGACCACCACATGCCGCAGGCCCAAGCCATCGGCCAGAACCTGCGCGGCGAACGCCTCGGCGCTCAGCCCTGACAGATGCGCATCGAACGGCAACTCATACAGCCGGTCCAGCCCCAGCTTTTCCAGCCGGTGCGCCTTGGCCGCCGCGTTCATCAGCCGGAACGGAGGCGTCGTCTGTCCCGAAAGGGCGGCGAAATAGCTGCGGGGGTGCGGCTCGAAGGTGACGACGCCGCTGGGGGCGTCCAACTTGGCGGCGCGCGACCGGGTCAGGTCCAGCACATGTTGATGGCCCAGGTGAACCCCGTCGAAATTGCCGATCGCGGCACAGGCGCCGCGGTCGCTTGGGTCTAGGTCGGTCCAGTGGTGCAAAATCCGCATGTCATCCCGGTTGGCCCGGAACGCCGGAACCCGTCAGTCGAACTTGGCCGAGGGCGCCAGTACCTGCGCCTCGCCTTTCAGGACGACCGTATCGCCCACGCGGCAGTGACAATCAAGGGTCACGCGGCGGCGGGCATGATCGATGGCGGTGACGCGCACTTCGGCATGGACGATGTCGCCGGGGCGGACGGGGGCCATGAATTTCAGCGACTGGCCCAGATAGACGGTGCCATGCCCCGGAAGCTGTTCACCGATCACAGCCGAGACCAGCCCCGCCGTCAGCATCCCATGGGCGATCCGCCCGCCAAAGATGGTGTCGCGGGCGTAATCCTCGTCCAGATGCACCGGATTGCGGTCGGTCGAGACCTGCGCGAACAGCTCGATATCCAGATCCGTCACCTCTTTGCGCAAGGATCGGGTCATGCCGATCTCGAGCTCTTCGATGACGATGGTGCCACGGGGCATATTGTCCAGCATCTTGAGTGACCTTCGGGGCAAGAGAAACTATCGTGCGTTAATTATAAATATACCGCAACTAAATTACTTTGCAAGTGCAGAAAAACTGCCCCGTCCGGGTCGATCTCAGCGGGCGACGATTTCCTGCGTATCCGCCCCGACGACGCCAAGCCCACGGCAGACGTTCTTGTCGTCCAGCATGATGAAAGGATGCGAGGCATAGGATTTCTGACCCATCCAGGCCCCGGGCCCGATGTCGCCCCGGGGCTGCAACTTGCCGTCGTAGTCGATCCAGTACAGGCGAACCGGACCCGAAGTCTCGTTTACCAGATCGACCATCAGCTTCTCGTCGCTGCGCTCGGACCGAACCTTGCCGTATTGCGAACAAGAGGCTTGGGCCGCAGTTCCCAGACCGGACAGCATTGCCGCCACCAGAAAAAGGCGTATCGGGGTCGTTTTCATCGAAGGCTCCTCACTGATTTCCGGATCAGAATATCAGATCGGGGCCTTGCAGGAACCTGTTTTTCGAACCGATTCCAGTCTCAGCGCAGGAAGCCGATGGTGTAAAGCGGGGCTAGCTGAACTTCTTGCAGATAGGCGGCCAGCTTTTCGGGCTCGGGCTGTCGCGTGGTGCCGGTTTCCTCTGCCGCGAGCCCGCCGCTGATGAACAGGCAATCCAGATCCTCGCCGGCGGCCCCGGCGACATCGGTGCGCACACCGTCGCCGATGGCCAGAATGCGCCCGTCGGGCCCATCGACGCCCAGCTTGGCAAGACGCCGCCTCGCCAGATCGTAGATCGGCGGGTGCGGCTTGCCGAAGTAAAGCGAGGTGCCGCCCATCTGGGTATAAAGCTCGGCGATGGCACCGGCGCAATAGACCCGGTGCGCGCCCCGATCCACGATCAGATCGGGGTTGGCGCACAGCAGCTTCAGCCCCTTCTGCTTGGCGTACAGCAGGGTGGGGCGGAAATCCTCGGGACGGTCCGTCAGATCGTCGATGACGCCTGTGACCACCAGCCCCTCGGCCTGATCCAGCGGCACCAGATCGATGTCGACGGGATTATCGACCACGCGGATCGGTTCGAAAAAGCTCAGCTCCTCGGGGGTGCCGATGTGATGCACCTTCTGGCCTACCGCGCCCTGAAACATCGCCGTGCGCGCGCTGTCGCCCGATGTGGCGATGCTGTCCCAAGCCTCGGCATCGACGCCGATCGCGGCCAGTTGCGCCTCGACCGCCTTGCGCGGGCGCGGAGAGTTCGTGACCAGCACCACCTTGCCCCCGCCAGCGCGATAGTCGCGCAACGCCTGCACCGCCGAGGCAAAGGGCTTAACCCCGTCATGCACGCAGCCCCACAGATCGACGAACAAGGCGTCATAGCGGTCCGCGACCTCGGACAGGGATTCGATGATCTGGGACATGGGGCCTCCGGCGCGAGCATGCTGGGATGGAAAAGGGGGCCACCGCGCGGCCCCCCGGCTTTAGTGTCGTGAAAATATCCCGGCGGAGGCTTAGACCTTGAGCGCGGGGATGATCTGTTTCTTGCGGCTGACCACGCCCGGCAGCAGCACCGTGTCGCCCGAGACTTCGACGCCGAAGCTCTTTTCGGCAACGCCCTTGACCAGATCGTTGGGCACCAGCAGCGTGGCCTGCTCGTTCAGGATGTCGACCACGAACAGCAGCACCTGATTGACCTTGTCCTCGACGGCGACGTCGACCATCGCCTCCATCAGCGGGGCCTTGCGCGACAGCACGGTGGCCGGCGAGGTGGTTTCCAGAACCGAGACGCGGAAGTTCACGCCGTCGACCTCATAGGACTTCGAATCCATCCGCAGCAACTCGGCTTCGGAAAAGCGCGAGACGTCGGATTTGGCGGCGAACATCTCGGCGGCGCAATCGGCTATGGACACGCCCAGATCGGCGGCCAGCGTCTCGGCCAGATCCCGGTCCGCCGGGGTCGTGGTGGGCGAGCGGAATTCCAGCGTGTCGGACAGGATGCAGGCCAGCATGGCGCCCTTGATCGATTCGGGCATCTTGGTCGCGTCGGCGCCCATCATCTGGTGCATGATGGTGGCGGTGCAGGCCAGCGGACGGACGGTGATGTCGATGGGGCCCTTCGTCTCCAGCCCGCCGGCCAGCTTATGGTGGTCGATGATGGCGCGGATGTCGGCGTCGTTGATGCCGTCGGGCAGCTCGGCGGGGTTGTTGGTGTCGACGATGATGACCGCCTCGCCCTCGGCCACGGCGTCGATGATGCGCGGCTGCTCCAGCTTCCAGCGGGTCAGTGCAAAGGCGGCTTCGGTGTTGGGGGTGCCCAGCAGGCAGGCTTCGGCCGGCTGGTCCAGAACCTCGTTAAGATACCACGCCCAGATGATCGCAGAGCCGGTGCTGTCGGTGTCGGGGGCCTTGTGGCCGAAAACCTTGATGGTCATGTGTCGTCCGTTTTTTGGTCAGATCTTTGGGTCGATCTTCGGGTCAGATCCAGGATGGGTGGCGGGGGCGGGCGGCAGGCCGCCGCGCCGGTCGCGGTCCTTATAGGCAGACTGACCGGGCTTGTCATCACGCCCCCGTGCGACGCAGCGGCATCCCTGCCATGCCCGCAGCGGGACAGGGTGGGGGACAGGGTGGGGGACAGGGTAGGAAGCAAGACTGCGGAACAGGCTGGGGCAGCCGCCGCACGGCCATGCCGCGGACCGGCGATCTTGCCGCAGCCGCCGCAACGCTCGGATGCTTGACACAGCCTGTGGCTTTGCCTATCTGACCATCTGTTAGCACTCTCTCGTGTGAAGTGCTAACAGGCCCCCGGCCCAGACCGGGAGGGTCAACAGGAAACTTTGAGCAAGGAGCCTCAGAGATGGCATTCAAACCGCTTCATGACCGCGTGTTGGTCCGTCGCACCGAAAGCGACGAGAAAACCAAGGGCGGACTGATCATCCCCGACAGCGCCAAGGAAAAGCCCGCCGAAGGCGTGGTTGTCGCATGTGGCGACGGCGCTCGCAAGGACAGCGGCGAACTGATCGAGATGGGCGTCAAGGACGGGGACAAGATCCTGTTCGGCAAATGGTCCGGAACCGAAGTCACCGTCGACGGTGAAGAGCTGCTGATCATGAAAGAAAGCGACATCCTCGGCATTATTGCCTGAGCGACGCTTTCATCCGCAAACCTGAATAGGAGCAAGTCAAATGGCTGCTAAGGACGTCAAATTCGATACCGATGCCCGCAACCGCATGCTCAAGGGTGTGAACATCCTTGCCGATGCGGTCAAGGTGACCCTGGGCCCCAAGGGCCGCAACGTTGTCATCGACAAATCCTTCGGTGCCCCGCGCATCACCAAGGACGGTGTATCGGTCGCCAAAGAGATCGAACTGGAAGACAAGTTCGAGAACATGGGCGCCCAGATGGTGAAGGAAGTCGCTTCCCGCACCAACGACGAGGCCGGCGACGGCACCACCACCGCGACGGTTCTGGCTCAGGCCATCGTCAAGGAAGGCATGAAATCGGTTGCCGCCGGCATGAACCCGATGGATCTCAAGCGCGGCATCGATCTGGCCACCGCCAAGGTCGTCGAGCACATCCGCAACGCTGCCCGTGAAGTCAACGACAGCGCCGAAGTCGCGCAGGTCGGCACCATCTCGGCCAACGGCGAAGCCGAAATCGGTCGTCAGATCGCCGACGCGATGCAGAAAGTCGGCAACGAGGGTGTCATCACCGTCGAAGAGAACAAAGGCCTCGAGACCGAGACCGATGTTGTCGAAGGCATGCAGTTCGACCGCGGCTACCTCAGCCCCTACTTCGTGACCAACCCCGAGAAGATGACCACCGAGCTCGAGGATTGTCTGGTTCTGCTGCACGAGAAGAAGCTCTCGTCGCTGCAGCCGATGGTTCCGCTGCTGGAAACCGTCATCCAGTCGGGCAAGCCCCTGCTGATCATCGCTGAAGACGTCGAAGGCGAGGCTTTGGCCACGCTGGTCGTCAACAAGCTGCGCGGTGGTCTGAAGATCGCTGCCGTCAAGGCCCCCGGCTTCGGCGATCGCCGCAAGTCGATGCTGCAGGACATCGCGATCCTGACCGGCGGTCAGGTGATCTCGGAAGATCTGGGCATGAAGCTCGAGTCGGTGACCATCGACATGCTTGGCACCGCCAAGAAGGTCCAGATCACCAAGGACGAGACCACCATCGTCGACGGCGCTGGCGAAAAGTCCGAGATCGAGGCACGCGTTACCCAGATCCGTCAGCAGATCGAAGAGACCACCAGCGACTACGACCGCGAAAAGCTGCAGGAACGTGTGGCCAAGCTGGCCGGCGGTGTGGCTGTCATCCGCGTTGGCGGCATGACCGAAGTCGAAGTGAAAGAGCGTAAGGACCGTGTCGACGACGCGCTGAACGCGACCCGTGCCGCCGTTCAGGAAGGCATCGTTGTCGGTGGCGGCGTTGCTCTGGTTCAGGGCGCCAAGTCCCTGGCCGATCTCAAGGGCGAGAACAGCGACCAGAACGCCGGCATCACCATCGTGCGCCGCGCACTGGAAGCTCCGCTGCGTCAGATCGCTGAAAACGCAGGTGTCGACGGGTCCGTCGTTGCCGGCAAGATCCGCGAATCCGACGATCTGAAGTTCGGCTTCAACGCGCAGACCGAAGAATATGGCGACATGTTCAAGTTCGGCGTGATCGACCCCGCCAAAGTGGTGCGCACCGCGCTCGAGGATGCAGCCTCGATCGCCGGCCTGCTGATCACCACCGAAGCCATGGTCGCCGACAAGCCCTCGAAAGAGGGTGCCGGTGGCGGCGGCGGCATGCCCGACATGGGCGGCATGGGCGGCATGATGTAAGCCACGGGCTTCATCGATCGTTTAGAAAAGGGGCGCCTTCGGGTGCCCCTTTTTGCATTTGGAACGGGGGGGCGGGGGCCGGTGCGGGCGCGGGGCGGGTCCGCAGGCCAGCATGTCGCTTGCGCCGGACCGGGGCGCGGTCTTTAAGGGGGCATGCGTCTGCTGTTGCTTACCTTTCTGACCATGATCGCCTTTGCCGCCAATTCGGTCCTGAACCGGATGGCGCTTAGCCTTGATGGCCCCCTTGATGCCACTGACCTTGAAACCGGCCCCGCCGGTTTTGCCTTGATCCGTCTGGCCTCGGGGGCCGCCGCGCTGGGGCTCTTGGCGTTGTGGCGATCCGGGGGCCTGCGCCTTTGGGCGCCGGGCCGGGCAACAGGCGTGGTGTCGCTGGCGCTGTATGTGCTGGGGTTTTCCTTTGCCTATGTCACGCTGGACGCGGGGCTGGGGGCGCTGATCCTGTTCGGCGGGGTGCAGATCACCATGTTCGCCGGCGCCGTCTGGCGGGCCGAGCCCATGCCCGCCGCCCGCTGGGCCGGCGCCGCGCTGGCGCTGGCGGGGCTGGTGGGGCTGCTTTGGCCAGTTCAGGGGCCTGCAGGGGTAGAGCAGATGGCGACCGATCCGGTGGGCGGGCTTATGATGGCGGTGGCGGCGTTGGGCTGGGGGATCTATTCCCTCAACGCCCGCCGTTCGGGCGATCCGCTGGCGGCGACGGCGGGGAACTTCATCCTGACCACGCCGCTGGCGGTGCTGGTCTATCTGCTTTGGCCCGACGGCGTCGGTTGGCGCGGCGCGGGGCTTGCGGTGGTGTCGGGCGTCGTGACCTCGGGTCTGGGGTATGCCCTGTGGTACGAGGTTTTGCGCCGCATCGACACCTCGGTCGCGGCAGTGGCGCAGCTTAGCGTGCCGGTGCTGGCGGCGCTGGGCGGAGTGCTGTTGCTGAACGAAGCCGCCACCCTACGGATGATGCTATGGGGCGGCGTGGTCCTGCTGGGCGTGGCGCTGTCGGTCCTGTGGCCCCGTGCGACGCCCGCGCCAGAACCCGAGCCAGAACCCGATCAGCGCACCAGCGGCTCTAATGGATCGTAATGGATGCGGCCCGCGTCCCACGCGATGTCGGGCAGGCTGTCCGGCTTGAACCGCAGCCCCGCAACCTCGGCCCGCGAAAAGAACCGCCGCCGGTTCACGATGGCCTCGGGGTCGATCCATGCGTCGTCCAAAGCGCCCGCCAGAATCCGCGCGCGGAAGTAGACGTCGACCTGATGGAAGTCGCTGTCCGGGTCGTGGAATTCGTTCACCAGACAGGGGGCGCCGACCTCGATGCTCAGGCCGGTTTCCTCGTGCACTTCGCGGATCAGATTGTCGGGCAGGGACTGCTTTGGCTCGACCCCGCCGCCGGGGGCGCACCACAGATCGCTGGTGTCGCCGGGAAAGGCGTTGACCAGCAGCAGCCTGTCATCGTGCAGAATCAACGCCCGCACCGCCAGCCGCACGGGGCGCTGGGCGGATCGAGGGGCAAGGGCGGGAGAGGTCGGCAACAAGGGCGGCATGGGCCGACAGTGGCCTTGCCGCGCAATCGGCGCAAGGGGTCGAATTGCGCGGGCACCCGCTTTACATTGGAACGATGAGCCCGCCCGCCACATATTCCAGCCGCCTTGCCCGCCTTCCGCGACTGACCCGACGCTGGACCCTGACGCTTGCCCTCGTGGCGGCTCTTGGCGCGCCCCTCGCCCCCGCCCGGTCGCAGCCCGCACCCCAGGCCGCATCCCAGGCCGACTGCGTGATCCTGCTGCACGGGCTGGCCCGCAGCGCCAAGTCCATGCTGGTGATGGAGGAAACGCTAGAGCGTCTGGGCTATCTGGTGGTCAACCGCACCTACCCCTCGACCCGCGCGCCGATCTCTCGGCTGGTGGCGGCCACGCTGCCGGGGGCGGTGCAGGCTTGTGGCGGGCGGCGGACGCATTTCGTCACCCACTCGATGGGGGGGATCGTGCTGCGCGCGTGGCTGGCCCGCAACCGCCCGCCGGTGATGGGCCGCGTGGTGATGATGGGGCCGCCCAACAAGGGCTCGCAACTGGTGGATGCGTTTCGCGGCCTGACGCCGTTTCGCTGGATCAACGGGCCTGCGGGCATGCAGTTGGGCACCGGCAGCAGCAGCTTTCCCAACCAGTTGGGGCAGGCGCGGTTCGATTTGGGGGTCATCGCCGGGGACCGGTCCCTGAACCCGGTCTATTCGGCGCTGATCAAGGGGCCGGACGACGGCAAGGTCTCGGTCGCCTCGACCCGGCTGGCGGGGATGAGCGATCATATCGTGCTGCCCGTCACCCACACCTTCATGATGATGAGCCCGCTTGCCGTGGCGCAGGTGGTCGAGTTCCTGCGCAACGGCAAGTTCGACCACCAGCTTACCTTGGGCGAGGTGCTGCGCAGGTTGGGAGATTAAGCGCCCGGGCGCAGCCGGTTCACATGGCCCATCTTGCGGCCAGCCCGGGCCTCGGCCTTGCCATAAAGATGGATCTGCGTGCCGCCCTGCGTGGCCAGTTCCGGCACCTGATCCACGTCGTCACCGATCAGGTTCAGCATCTCGACATCCGCATGGCGCTGACCGTCGCCCAAGGGCCAGCCGGCCACCGCGCGGATATGCTGTTCGAACTGATCGACGGCACAGCCAAGCTGGGTCCAGTGGCCCGAGTTATGCACCCGCGGCGCGATCTCGTTCACGATCAGACCGCCCTTGGTGACGAACAACTCGACCCCCATGACGCCGACATAATCCAGCGCGTTCAGGATGCGGGCGGCGACCAGCACCGCGTCGCTGCGCAGCGACGCCGGCAACCCCGAGGGCACCTGCGTGCGGTGCAAAATACCGTCCCGATGTTCGTTCGCGCCGGGATCGAAACAGGCGACATCGCCCGAAACGCTGCGGGCGCCGATCACCGAGACCTCGGCGCTGAAGTCCACGAAGCCTTCCAGAATAGCCTCGGCGCCGGCCATTTCGGCGATGGCAGCCTCGCATTGATCGGGCGCGTCCAGCCGCACCTGACCCTTGCCGTCATAGCCCAGCCGGCGGGTCTTCAGGATGCCGCGCGGGCCGATCTGGGCCAGCGCATCGCGCAAGGCCGCCGCGTCGTCGCAGGCGGCGAAAGGGGCGGTGGCCAGCCCCAGATCGCGCAGGAAGGTCTTTTCGGTCAGCCGGTCCTGACTGACCTCCAACGCGCGGCGACCGGGGCGGATCGGGGTGGCCGCGCCCAGCAGATCCAGCGCGTGGGCGGGGATGTTCTCGAACTCATAGGTGACCACATCGACCGATGCCGCGAACTCGGCCAGCGCCGCGTCGTCGCCGTAGGGGGCGGTGGTGACGCGGTGGGCGACGTCGGCGGCGGGGCAATTCGCGCCCGGCTCGAAGATATGGGTGCGCAGGCCCAGCCGTGACGCCGCGACCGACAGCATCCGGCCCAACTGACCGCCGCCTAGAATGCCGATGGTGGCACCGGGGCGCAGGGGGGCGACCGCTTCAGTCATCCTGAGGCTCCTCGGGGATCGAGGCCGAAAGCGCCTCGCGCCAAGCGTCCAGGCGGGCGGCAAGGTCGGCATCCTCGTTGGCAAGGATCGCCGCGGCCATCAGCCCGGCATTGGCCGCCCCCGCCGCACCGATGGCCATGGTGGCCACGGGAAAGCCCTTGGGCATCTGGACGATGGAATACAGACTGTCGACCCCCGACAGCGCGCGGGTCTGGACCGGAACGCCGATCACCGGCACGCGTGTCTTCGATGCCATCATCCCCGGCAGATGCGCGGCCCCGCCGGCGCCTGCGATGATGACCTTCAGCCCGGCCTCGACCGCGCCGCGGCCATAGTCCCACAGCCGGTCCGGCGTGCGATGCGCCGAGACGATGCGGGCCTCGAAGGGCACGTCCAGCTCGTCGAGAATCCCGGCGGCCTCTTTCATGGTGGACCAGTCCGACTGACTGCCCATGATTATTCCGACTTTGACGCGGCCCATCATCACCCTCCGTTCAAGGAAGCGGCACTATAGCCAGATGATTTGGCTACGCAATGATATCGGGAAGAAGCTGATCCTCCAGCGCGCGGATGCTGTCCTTCAACGACAGCTTCTGCTTTTTCAGGCGCTTCACGGTCAGTTGATCGGCGGTCGGACTGCACTGCAGGGCGTTGATCGCCTCGTCCAGATCCCGGTGTTCACGGCGCTGGGCCTCCAGCCGGATGCGCAAAACCTCGGTGCGGTCCATTTGCTGGAAGTTGTTCATCGCCTCTGGGTTCCGGAAACTGCGCTCATACCGGGCAATCTACTGCCAAATGCCGCAATCGCAAAGTGCGTTCCTGCCACAGGTGCGACAGAACTTGTGACATTTGTCCGGTTGGGGCCCTCACGGCACCCCGCGCGGCCCCCTCACCGCACCCGGATCGGCGGTCAGACGGGTGCCGCTAGGTCATGGGCGTGATCTTGCGCAAGCAGGCCTGCGCCCCCATATTCACTACAGCGGTTGCCGAACCCGGGACCGCCACTTTGCTGGATCGCTTACTCAAGGACCCGACATGACGAAACTTACTTTGGGCTCTCACCCCTTTCTGTTGGGGTTCGAGCAGCTTGAACGGATGGTCGAACGCACTGCCAAGACAGGCAATGACGGATACCCGCCGTTCAATATCGAACAATCGTCCGAGCATCGCTACAGGATCACCCTGGCGGTCGCCGGCTTTTACGAAGACGACCTGTCCATCACGGTTGAAGAGCGTCAGTTGATGATCCGCGGCCGCCAGCCCGACGAGGGCGACGACCGGGTTTTCCTGCACCGCGGGATCGCCGCCCGGCAGTTTCAACGGACCTTTTTGCTGGCCGACGGAGTTGAGGTGTCAGGAGCGTCGATGGAAAACGGGCTACTGCACGTGGACCTGAAACGCGCAATTCCGAAGGCCGAGGTGCAAACCATCCGGATCGGCAAGGCTCACCAGAAGGAGGTCAGCGATGTTTGAACAATTCAACCTAGAGGCAGCCGCGAATGGCAAGCCCATCGTTTACGTCCGCGCGGTGGACGTAGAGGACCTGCCCGAGGATGTCCGCGCCGAAGCCGAGGGGCTGGACCATCTTTACGCCCTGCACGCCGAATCCGGCGAGCGCTTGGCGCTGGTGCGCGACCGCGAGATGGCGTTTCTTCTGGCCCGCCAGAACGATTTCGCACCTGTGAACGTGCACTGAGCCTCGGCACAGTCCCAAGATTTCAAGGCCCGCCCCAACCGGGGGCGGGCCTTTGCATTTCGGGGGGGG
>SWCD01020112.1_pt1 | contig 41641 bp, 29 predicted proteins | sample 4693011 | NCBI WGS metagenome assembly SWCD01 (sample SAMN10267278, study PRJNA491770) | bioreactor metagenome | isolation source: DHS bioreactor inoculated with marine | place: Japan: Omine Ridge, Nankai Trough
AAAAAAAAACGGTGATTAATTCGTACGCCTGATACCTGATGGAATCAACACACACAAACAACGAAAAAGCCGCGTATCTTGCAGATACGCGGCTTTTTTATTACCGAAATCAGCAACCAGTGTTACGGCAGCAAGCTATCACCCATGAGGTAACTGTCGATCTCACGTGCCGCTTCACGGCCTTCATTGATCCCCCAGACCACCAGTGATTGACCACGCCTGCAGTCACCTGCCGCGAAAACACCCTGGACATTGGTAGTATATTTACCATGTTCCGCCTGGTAGTTAGAACGAGCGTCATACTCGATATCCAGTGCATCACTCACGTAATGCTCCGGTCCGAGGAAGCCCATGGATAACAGCACGAGATCTGCTTTCCAGATTTTTTCGGTACCTTCAATCTCTTCCATGTTCCAGCGATCATCGACTTTCGACCATTTCACTTCGACGATCTTGACACCAGCGACATTACCGTTGCCGTCATCGATAAATTCCTTGGTCAGTATCTGGTATTCACGCGGATCGCGACCGAAACGCTCGGCGCTCTCTTCATGACCATAATCGACACGGTGGATCAGTGGCCATAGCGGCCATGGATTATCCTCCGCGCGTTCTGCCGGTGATTGCGGTAACAGTTCGAAATTGACCATCGATTTGCAACCATGGCGCAACGAGGTACCGATACAATCGGTACCGGTGTCGCCACCACCGATGACGATGACATTTTTGCCTTCGGCAGAGATGTAGTTGCCATCGTTCAGATCAGAATCGAGCAGACTTTTGGTATTTGCGGTAAGGAACTCCATCGCAAAGTGCACGCCGTTCAGGTCGCGACCGGGAACCTCCAGATCACGAGGCCTGGTCGCACCGGTGGCAAACAGCAGGGCATCATTTTCAGCTTGCAGCGTTTTAACATCAACCGCATTGTCACCGCTGCCACCGACATCGGCATTGGTAACAAAGCTGATACCTTCTTCTTTTAGCAGGTCGACACGTCGCTGCACGACATCCTTACCGAGCTTCATGTTCGGAATGCCATACATCAGCAAACCGCCGATACGATCGGCGCGCTCATAGACGGTGACACTGTGACCGACCTTGTTGAGCTGCGCCGCAGCCGCCAGGCCGGCGGGGCCGGAACCGATAACAGCCACCTTCTTGCCAGTACGATGCTCGGGCGGTTTTGCGCTAACCCAGTTTTCGGCGAAGCCTTTGTCGATGATGGCGTTTTCGATATTCTTGATCGTGACCGCCGGCTCGATGACACCGAGGACACAGGAGCCTTCACAGGGCGCAGGACAGACGCGACCGGTAAACTCGGGAAAATTATTCGTCTTGTGCAGGCGGTTCAAAGCCGAACGCCACTGACCGGTATAGACCAGGTGGTTCCATTCAGGGATAAGGTTGCTTATCGGACAGCCGTTATCAGACTGGCAGAATGGCACACCACAGTCCATACAGCGAGCACCCTGGGTTTTAAGATGTTCGATATCATGCAAGCCAGTAAAGATCTCGCCGTAGTCTTTTACCCGTAAACTGATCTCACGATAATCTTCTGTCTTGCGCTTAAACTCTTTAAACCCGGTTGGTTTACCCATTACGTCTTCTCTGATTTTTAACTATTCGTTGCTCAACGCCAGCTATCGAAGCTGGCGCCAAACTGTCATTAGGCGACTGCCTGCTCTTCTCGTTTCTTCATTTCCTGCAATACACGCTTATAGTCGGTCGGCATCACCTTGGTGAACTGTTTAACTGTTTCTGACCAGTTATCCAGTGCTTCCCTGGCAACCTCTGAACCGGTGTACTTGAGATGATTCTCTATCAATGACTTAACTTCATCGATATCTTCCTCGGCCTCCAGAGACTCGAGTTCGACCATACCCATATTGCATAACGGCGCAAAGCTCTTGTTCCGGTCCCAGATATAGGCGATACCGCCACTCATACCTGCAGCGAAGTTACGCCCGGTTTCACCCAGCACTACGACACGTCCACCGGTCATATATTCACAGCCATGATCACCGACACCTTCGACTACTGTCTTCGCGCCGCTGTTACGGACACAGAAACGTTCAGCAGCGATACCTCTGAAATAAGCTTCGCCAGAAGTAGCGCCATACAGCACGGTATTGCCGACGATGATATTCTCTTCGGCGACGAAAGAACTATTTTTCGGCGGGTACACGACCAGTCGGCCACCGGAAAGACCCTTGCCGGCATAGTCATTGGCATCACCTTCTAACTCGATGGTGACGCCTTCGTACAACCAGGCACCCAGGCTCTGACCTGCAGAACCATCAAGCTTTATGTGCAGGGTATCATCAGGCAGCGGTTTACCCATGTGCGCTTTCGCCAGTTCGTGTGACAGCATGGTGCCGACGACGCGGTTGGTGTTGACCACCGGCAGCTCGATGCAAACGGCTTCGCCATGTTCGATGGCTGGCTTTGCAAGTCTGATAATCTCGTTATCGAGCGCTTTTTCCAGTCCGTGGTCCTGTACCTGCATACAGTAGACCCCGACCTTGTTATGCGGCCTGGAAGCCGGTGTTAACAGCGCACTCAGGTCGATTCCTTTACCTTTCCAGTGGTCAATCGCTGTATCTGCTTCTAACACGTCGACGCGGCCGACCATCTCGTTCACGGTACGAAAACCCAGTGACGCCATATGTTCACGCATATCTTCGGCGACCATGAACAGGTAGTTGACTACATGTTCCGGCTTGCCTTTGAATTTCTTACGCAGCTCTTTATCCTGTGTCGCGATACCGACCGGACAGGTATTAAGGTGACACTTACGCATCATGATACAGCCAAGCGTGATCAGTGGCGCGGTAGAGAAACCAAATTCCTCGGCACCTAGCAGGGCTGCGATAGTGATATCACGCCCGGTCTTTAACTGGCCATCGGTCTGCAGTACTACCCGCGAACGCAGGTCATTCATCACCAGCGTCTGGTGTGTCTCTGCGACGCCGAGCTCCCAGGGCAGGCCGGCATGTTTCACCGAGGTCAACGGCGAGGCGCCGGTACCGCCATCATGGCCGGCGATGACGATATGATCAGAGAATGCCTTGGTGACACCAGAAGCGATGGTACCGACACCGATCTCGGCAACCAGTTTGACACTGATGCGGGCAGATGGATTTGAATTCTTCAGGTCATGGATCAGCTGCGCCAGGTCTTCGATCGAATAGATGTCATGATGTGGCGGCGGACTGATAAGACCGACACCCGGTGTCGAATGACGGATGCGCGCGATATTGACGTCGACTTTTCCGCCGGGCAGTTCACCGCCCTCGCCCGGTTTTGCGCCCTGAGCTACCTTGATCTGCAGCTCGTCGGCATTGGTCAGATACCAGTTGGTAACACCGAAACGGCCCGATGCGATCTGCTTGATGGCAGAACGTTTCGAATCGCCATTCTCCATCGGTACGAAACGACTCGCATCCTCACCGCCTTCACCGGTATTGGACTTGCCGCCGATACGGTTCATCGCGATAGCCAGTGCTTCGTGGCTCTCTGCCGAGATCGAACCGAAGCTCATGGCACCGGTGACAAAACGTTTGACGATCTCTTTTGCCGGTTCCACTTCATCCAGCGGAATCGGGCCACCATTGGCACCGTCTTTGAATCTCAACAGGCCGCGTAATGTAGCGCGGCGGGTCGAATCATCATCAGACACCTTGGCAAACTGCCTGTAGGCCTCACGGCTATTAGTGCGTGCAGCCTGCTGTATATTGGCGATGGTCTTCGGATTCCACATGTGCACTTCACCGCCACTACGCCAGTGGAAATCACCGGGGTTGTCCAGCATCGGCAAACGCACCAGGTCACGACCCGGGTAAGCTTTCTCATGGCGACGCAGGGACTCTTCTGCGAGCACTTCGAGATTGACGCCTTTGATGCGGCTGGCGGTGCCTTTGAAACAGCGTTCGACAACGTCTTCGCCGAGGCCGACCGCTTCAAATATCTGTGCACCTTTATATGACTGCAGTGTCGAGATACCGATCTTTGCCATGACTTTCAGCATGCCTTTGGCAACGCCTTTACGATAGGCCGCTACGATGGCTGCGTCATCACTGTACTTCTTACCGTCCAGCAAGCCGTCGCGCTGTGACTGAAACAATGCCTCAAACGCTACGTAAGGATTTATCGCATCTGCACCATAACCGATCAGCAGGCAGTGATGATGTACTTCACGCGCCTCGCCCGTTTCCAGCACGATACCGATACGGGTACGCTCCTGGTTTTTTACGAGATGGTGGTGAACCGCTCCGGTCGCCAATAATGTGCTCACCGGAACACGTTGTGCCGATATGTTCCTGTCTGACAGCACGACCAGGCTGTAACCATCATTGATGGCTGCACTGGCTTCACTGCATATCTCGTCCAGGCGTTTACCCAGGCCGCCGGCACCTTCGGCTTTATCGTAGGTGATATCGATGGTTTTCGCTTTCCAGCCCCTGGTATCGATGTGCTTCAGGCAGGCCAGCTCTTCATTGGTCAGGATAGGATGAGGCACACGCAGGCGATTGGCATGTTTTTCCGTCATCTCCAGCAGGTTGCCCTCAGGACCGATATAACACTCCAGTGACATCACGACTTCTTCGCGGATCGAGTCTATCGCCGGATTGGTCACCTGGGCGAACAACTGCTTGAAGTAATCATAGATCATGCGCGGCTTGTCAGAGAGGCAGGCCAGCGCCGAGTCGTTACCCATGGAGCCGACCGGGTCGCGCAACTCGCGCACCAGCGGCAACAGCATGAATTGCATGGTCTCCACGGTGTAACCAAACGCCTGCATCCGCGGGATAATGGTATCCGGATTGAAACCATGCGGTTCTTTCTCACAACCAAGATCAGACAGCTTGATCTCCTGGTTATTCAGCCATTCACCGTACGGACGCTGCGTGGAAAAAGATCGTTTCAACTCTTCATCAGAGATCAGCTCACCCTTATCAAAGTCGATCAGGAACATCTTTCCAGGCTGCAGACGGCCTTTGAACTTAACATCGACAGGATCGACATCGACGACACCGACCTCCGATGCCATGATGACACGATCATCGTGCGTCAGATAATAACGGCTGGGGCGTAGACCGTTGCGGTCGAGTACCGCACCGATGTAGTTACCATCGGTGAAAGCGATCGATGCCGGCCCATCCCATGGTTCCATCATGGTCGAATTAAAACGGTAGAAATCTTTTTTCGCCTGATCCATATTAGCGTCTGACTGCCATGCTTCCGGCACCATCATCATTACCGCATGCTGCAGACTGCGGCCAGACATGAGCAGGAATTCCAGGACGTTGTCGAAGTTGCCCGAATCAGAGCAGTCATTCTCTGCGATCGGGAATAACTGCTCGATATCACAGCCAAAATCATCACTCTTCACGACACCCTGACGTGCGGTCATCCAGTTACGGTTACCCAGCAGGGTATTGATCTCGCCGTTATGACTCATGTACCGGTTTGGCTGTGCCCTGTCCCATGAAGGAAAAGTATTGGTACTAAAACGTGAATGCACCATCGCAATGTGCGAAGCATAGTCAGTATCCTGCAGGTCCAGGTAGAACGTTTTTACCTGTAATGCATTGAGCATTCCTTTATATATGATGATACTTGGTGACAGCGAGCAGATATAAAACATCTTGCGCTGCGACATAGACTTGTCATAACGAAGATCATGGGTACTGCGCTTACGGATGACATAGAGCTGGCGCTCGAACTGTTTACCTTCGACCCCATTCGCTGCGATAAACAGCTGCAGGATCATCGGCTGAGACAGGCGTGCGGTCGGGCCGATATCAGCACCATCGGTATCGATCGGAACCTCACGCCAGCCCAGGCAGGTCTGCCCTTGCTGTTCGATGAGCTTTTCTACGCCTTCGATGCACTTCTGTCGCTGTGAATCATCCGTTGGCAGGAACACGTTACCAACGGCATATTGGCCGGCTGGCGGCAGTTCGATACCAAGATCCCGCTTTGCAACCTTGACGCAGAAGTCATGCGGCATACCGGTCAGGATACCGGCACCGTCACCAGTCGTCGGCTCACAACCGCAGCCACCGCGGTGCTCCATGCGCTGCAGCATAATCTCTGCATCTAATACGATCTGATGGCTCGGTTTACCCTTGATATGGGCTACAAAACCGACTCCACAGCTGTCTTTTTCAAAGGCAGGATCATATAACCCCTGTTTTTCAGGGAACCCGGTTCTTACTTGTTCTTGCAATGTTGAGCTCATATATTGACCCGTAACCATCCGCGCAGCGACTGCCACTGGAATTTTCATAATAAAATCAGGTAATTAGCGCAGGATATAATTATAACGCTTAGCTTTACCGACTAGCCTCACCTATCAGATTTACTGATCGCCGTTGATATCCGCAAATCACGGGCAAGGCCTTGTATTTTAGCGAATATAAGCACTTATGGAAAGCGCGTCCTGACTAGCATAAGGCAGGCATAGAACTATACTTGTCTTATATATCTAAAAAATAGCTGTTATTTTCGAGTGAGTTTAAAAAGATCAAGGATCTTCATCAATATTGAATCGTTACTTCGATAAATACCATTGTTTGACTAAATCTTTTATCACTAAAATAAAAGGCCTGATTATTCTCGGCCTGGCAATAGTACTGAGTAGCAACAGCAGCTACGCCGGCGCTACAGCCATCGACACAACTGCAGACGAATATGCAGTAAAAGCAGCCTATATCTATAACATCTTACGTTTTGTCAGTTGGCCAGACTCATCGCCACTGGCCCACACCAAATCGTTAAACATCTGCCTTTTCAAAGAAGACCCGATCGACCAATACCTGGCCCCGATCAGCAAGAAATCGATCAACAGGAAGCCGATCAAGCTCAAAGCCATCATGAAGCCGTCTGATGCCGGCAGCTGTCACCTGGTCTTCTTCGAAGACAAGGAACAACTGGCGATGCTTGACGACAACGGCACCCTGCCCTTCCCCAGTGATTCAATCTTTCTCGCAGATGATATCGAGTTCGTTAAAAATGGAGGCTTATTCAGCTTTTATACCGAAAACAACAAAGTCAGGCTAGGGGCAAACAGAACAGCTATCGCCAACTCCCATCTGCAGATAAGTTCCTTACTGCTAGAAGTTTGCAAGCTACATGGCGGCGCAAAATGAGCCCGTTTAATTTCACGACTATCAGAGACAAGCTCGTCGCTATCACCATGGTGTCTTGCGTGGTCTCACTTTTAGTCGCTGGTACAGCGATGATACTTTACAGCTGGGAATCACATAAAGAAAACACGATCAACCGCTTGCATGTACTGTCCACCGTCCTGGGTGATCGCAGTAAAGCTGCCCTGGTATTTGACGACACCACGCTGATCAGCGAGAACCTGCAATCCTTGAGATTCGAGCCCGGCGTACTGCTCGCCTGCATCTACTCGAATAATTCATTGGCCGAAGGACTCAATCTTGCCGGCCAGTATCTGAACACGGAGAACCAGAAGCAAAAATGTCCGCCTAAACCACTCTCAACTATCGATGTTACTTCTGATCACAGCTACGACAGGTTCGGCAACATCTATGTACACCGAAGCATCATCTTCGAGAATGAAAAACTTGGTGAGATCATAATACATTCAGACCACTACCTGATAACCCAGAAAGTCCTGCTCGACGCCCTGATCATCTCCCTCATCATCATACTTGGCATCACTGTCGCCTACCTGCTGATAAGAAACCTGCAGCGCTATATCTCTGTACCGATACAACAGTTAAGTAAAACCGCGACCCTTATCTCCAGCAGGAATGATGCCTCTATCCGTGCCCGTCAATACAGTAATGACGAGACCGGTAAACTGGTCAGCGCATTCAACGATATGCTGGATACCATCGAACAACAGAATGATTCGTTAACCATCGTAAAGAACAATTACCTGGCACTATACGACAAGAACCCGATGATGCTATTCACACTCGATATGAACGGCACTATCATCTCGGTCAATGAATATGGCGCCATGCATCTCGGCAAGGATAGCGATGAGATATTGAACACCGATTTCTATAATCTCGTGTTCGACGCTGATATCGAGTCAAGTAGACATTTTATCAACGAATGCATGGACAACTACGAGCAGGTACAGAGGAAAGAGATCCGTGTAAATGATATCAATGAAAAAACGATATGGACCAGGAGCACCGCGCGCAGCATCGTAAACGAGAATGGTGAACAGAATATCCTGATCGTATGTGAAGATATTACAGAGCAGAAAAAACTCTCTGAAAAGCTTTCGTTCCAGGCCAGCCATGACGCATTAACCGGACTGGTAAATCGCCGCGAGTTCGAACAGCGTATCAACAGGACCATCAAGATGTCACAGGATGACAGTGAGCAGGAACACGCCCTTTTCTTCCTCGACCTCGACCAGTTCAAGATCATCAATGATACCTGCGGCCATCTCGCAGGCGACCACCTGTTGCGCGAGCTGGTCGCACTTATCAACCCGATCATCAGACAGGGCGACACCCTCGCCAGGATCGGCGGTGATGAGTTCGGGGTGCTGCTGGAGAACTGTGCCATCAATCAGGCAGCGCACGTCGCCGAACAGATCAAGCAAAAAATATATGAGTACAAGTTTATATGGGACAACAAAGAACTTAGCGTAGGCGTCAGCATAGGCGTAGTACCGATCAACAGCAGCACCAGCAGCATAACTATCGCCATGAGTGATGCTGACGCTGCCTGTTACATCGCGAAAGAATCCGGCCGCAACAAGATACATATCTATAAGCAGGGTGATGAAGAGATCGCCAACCGTCATGGTGAGATGACCTGGGTTAACAGGATCCAGGAGGCACTCAACAACGATCATTTTGTATTACTGGCTCAAGCGATCACACCGACCGATGACATCAAGAGCAGTCCAAAACACTTCGAGATACTGATACGCATGCTGGATACTGAAGACAACATGATATCGCCCGGACAATTCCTGCCAGCTGCAGAGCGTTATAACCTGTCACCCGAGATAGACCGCTGGGTAGTCAGCAACACCTTCAAATGGTTCAATGAAAACCAGCAACAGCTGGAATCGATCGACCTCTGTTCGATCAACCTGTCCGGCAATACACTGAGTGACGAAGGTTTTTCAGACTTTTTATTGCAACAGTTCGCACAATACGAGATACCTTCCGAAAAAGTTTGTTTCGAGATTACAGAGACATCCGCGATATCCAATCTCGATATCGCCCAGCGCTTCATCCATTCATTCAGTAACGAATTACGATGCAGGTTCTCCCTCGACGACTTCGGCACCGGGCTGTCCTCATTTGCTTACCTGAAGAATATGCCAGTGGATTTCATCAAGATCGATGGACAGTTTGTCAGAGACATAACCAATGACCCCATCGACATGGCAATGGTCAGATCGATCAATGAAATCGGCCAGATCATGGGAAAGAAAACAGTTGCAGAGTTCGTAGAAAACGAGCAGATTCTCAAGCAGCTAAAACTCATCGGCATCGACTACGTACAGGGCTATTATATTTCCAAACCCGTACCCCTCGATCAGCTCGCAGGCTCTCAGGATATACATAGCCGAAAAGGCCAAAAAAACAGCTAAGGACACGCAAGCATATCAGCTAGCGACCGATAGCCAGCAAGGCCTTTCCACAATCTACCGATCTTATAACACTTCATTGAGCCAGCTATTAAAGAACAGTTCGCCCTGCATCTCCAGCTGATTTGCAAACTCACGGGTGTCTGACCTCAAGCCTTCGACAGTGACGCCATCGGTCTGCATGATCTCGCCGATATGCCCGATGAACCATTTCTCCATGGATCGTTCCGTTATCTCCGGGTGGAACTGTAAAGCCAGGATATTCTTGCCATAACTGAAAGCCTGGTGTTGACACCTTTCACTGGAAGCCAGCAGGGCGGCACCTGCCGGCAGATCAAAAGTCTCGCCATGCCAGTGCAGCATGGAGCAGTTTCTTGCATCCAGGTAACGCAATGCAGACTGCTGCCCTGCAGCAGACAGGCTGAGGTCATACCAGCCGATCTCCTTCTCTTCGCCCGGGCGCACCCTGGCGCCAAGTGCTCTCGCTATCAGCTGCGCCCCCAGGCAGATACCCAAAGTAGGCTTGTCAGCGGCTATACGACGTTTTAACAGATCGATCTCTTCATCAAGAAATGGAAACATAGCGGTATCATTTACACTGATAGGTCCGCCAAGAACAATCAGCAGCGCATCCGACAAAGCATCGAGCTGTGACAGCTCATCCGGCGTTAATGAAAAATCGGCAGCCTCGATATATTTCACCTGGTAACCACGAGCCTGTAATACCGGGGCAAAGCTTCCGAGATCCTCGAATGCCAGGTGGCGAATCACGTTGACCATTTTGTTATCTGTCCCCATGTTTTTCTCCTATTAACCCACCCATTGGCGTAAAATGCTGCACTCATAACGACAGTATAAACAACATAAAGCGTAACCATAAGACTACCACCATGCCTGCCACATTACACACCAGCCACATAAAAAGCCTGCCGCTGCTTCACAGTGGAAAAGTCCGTGATATCTACGACATCGATGATCGGCATATGCTGATCGTCACCACTGACAGGATATCTGCATTTGATGTCATCATGCCGACCCCCGTCCCGGGCAAGGGCATCATCCTGAACCAGGTCACCCAGTTCTGGATGAACAAACTATCTCACATCATTCCCAACCAGCTCTGCGACCTGAAGCTGGAAGATATATTACCGGATGAGAAAGAACGTAGCGAAGTCGCCGCACACGCGATGATTGTCAAAAAACTGAAGGCCCTGCCGGTGGAGGCCATCGTTCGCGGTTACATCATCGGTTCCGGCTGGAAAGATTACCAGGCAAACGGCAGCGTCTGCGGCATAGAACTACCGACCGGTATGCAACTGGCTGAAAAGCTGCCACAAGCCATCTATACACCATCGACCAAGGCTGCTGTCGGCGCACATGACGAAAACATCGACTATACTCAATCGAAGGACCTGCTAGGTGAAGATATCGCCCGCCAGGTACGCGATATCAGCCTGCAGCTCTACAAAGAAGCCGCAGATTTTGCACTGCAACGCGGCATCATCATCGCTGACACCAAGTTCGAGTTTGGACTTGATGAGGATGGCCGGCTTACGCTGATAGATGAAGTATTAACACCCGACTCATCGCGCTTCTGGCCAAAAGATCAATACCATCCCGGAACCAGCCCGGTCAGCTTCGACAAGCAGTATGTTCGTGATTACCTGGAAACACTGGACTGGAACAAGACCGCCCCCGGCCCTGAACTGCCGGACTCAATTGTGACAAAAACAGCTGAAAAATATGAATATGCAAAAAAGCTACTTTTAGAGCAATGAGAGAGGACAGTTCGCATGCAAGGCGTTTTTATCACGGGTACCAGCACAGAAGTTGGTAAGACATTCACCGGTACCGCTATTGCCGCCGCACTGACCCAGCGCAATATCAAGGTCATCCCGAGAAAACCGATCGAATCCGGCTGCACCATGATCAACGACGAACTCATCCCGCAGGACGCAACTGCATTAAAAGCAGCAGCGAACTACCAGGGACCATTATCCGAAGTATGCCCGTACCGCTTTGAACCACCGATATCACCGGTTCGTGCCGCCCATCTCGCCGACAAGGTACTAACCACGGAGCAGCTAGTCAGTATCTGCCTGGAAGGCAGTAAAGAAGGATTCCTGCTGGTCGAAGGTGCCGGTGGGTTCTATTCTCCGCTGGCAGAAAACGGCCTTAACGCGGATCTCGCGGTAGCACTGCAATTACCTGTATTACTGGTGGCCGATGACAGGCTGGGCGTAATAAGCCAGGTACTACTCAATGTCGAAGCCATAAAGATGCGCGGCCTGCCGCTGGCCGGTGTCGTGCTGAATCAGATCGATGGCGAGCACGACACCGCTATGGATAACACGGCGGACTTACGTGAACGGCTCGACTGCCCAGTGTTTACTATTCCTTATAATAAAAACGGTGTTGCCGATATACCTGATGCTCTGATCGATGCCGTGATTTCGCCGAGTAAAGGGGCACATATCAGGGTGGCTGGTTAATTTTCTTAGTCTTTTACTTAAGAATAACTTCTTACTTTTAATTTGGCATTGTGGGTCTCGCCCCAAAGGCGAGGTACTCTTTTGCAACAGCCCAAAAGAGTACCCAGACTAATTTTGCAAGGAGCAAAATTGAACAGCCGTTATTTGGCTGACCCGAAGGGAAAAACACAGGACGTGTTTTGTAAAAGGCCGCCACTATAGCTGCGCCCCTGTAAAAAGCACAGGGATTCCCATTGAGGCAGTACTGTTATCATGCTGTGCCAGGTCACTCTTGCGCTTCCTGCGCTTGCGACATTAGTGCATCCATACGTCAACTCGCGCACGTTGAACAACACGTACGCTCAGACAGCTGGCCCAGAAAGCCCATGCTAACAGCACCGCCTCAATGGCTTGCTAAGGTGGGTTGAAGTCAAAATCACAGACAAAAATAAAGCTTTAGCAAAACAGTCGTTATTGATTGGCTCTATGCTAATACAAGACATCGGTTTTTTTTGGTTTTCATCTCCCTTTTTGTTTGCTGAATTGCTTACTGTTGGTAGAGTAAATTCGCCATGGACGGCGAATTTAGTCCTGTGCGCCCGGATGGCGCATCAGGACGGGCTCGTTGGCAACAGTGAGCAATTCAGGTACCCCGAACGTTTCTCTCGGGGCAAACAATGCGGGATGGCATTCTTTTGGTTACTTTTCTTTTGCTATAGAAAGAAAAGTGACTCGCCGTAACAAGGCGAAACTCGCGATATAAATCCACGTACCTAAGCAGCGTCAAAAAGAGAAATCATCAAACGAAAAAATGAGTACCTCGCCCGCGGTGCGAGAACCGCATGGCCAAATTAAAACACCCAAGGTAAATGCTAAACAAAGAACCATGATAAAAAACAACTACACAATAAAAAAGCCGGACTGATAAATCAGCCCGGCTCTCAGAGTCAAAAAAAATCCTAAATCAACTCAGACCAATCAACTCGACCTTAAACACCAGGGTAGCACCCGGCGGAATAACCCCACCTGCACCACGCTCGCCATAACCCAGTTCAGGCGGAATCGTCAGCTTACGGGTACCGCCGATCTTCATACCGGCAACGCCCTGGTCCCAGCCCGCGATGACCTGACCACCGCCCAGCTTAAAACTGAACGTCTGATTACGGTCATGGCTCGAATCGAATTTGGTACCGTCTGTCAACCAGCCGGTGTAGTGCACTTCAACGGTGTGACCGGTGACAGCCTCGTCACCTTCACCAACGATCTGATCTTCAATCTCTAATCCAGACATAATTACCTCTTCAATAATTTACAAATATCTTTGAAAAAAAAGGGGGCATAGCCCCCTTCTTCATAAATGATCAGCTTACTGATTATTTGTAGAAATCAACCATCTTCTCAAGAGAGACAGGTGTGATCTTGGAAGCATTACCGGCACAGCCAAATGCTTCGTATCGTGCTTTACAGATCTCTTTCATCGCCGCCGTAGATTCTTTCAGGAATTTACGTGGATCAAAGTTAGATGTGTTTTCAGACAAGTGCCTACGGATAGCACCGGTTGAAGCCATACGCAGGTCAGTATCGATGTTAACCTTAGCAACACCATTCTTGATACCTTCCTGGATTTCTTCTACTGGCACGCCATATGTCTGACCCATGTCGCCACCGAAGTTGTTGATGATTTCCAACCAGTCCTGAGGAACTGAAGAAGAACCATGCATAACCAGGTGAGTGTTAGGCAGACGTTCGTGGATTTCACGGATACGGTCGATACGCAGGATTTCGCCGGTTGGCTCCTTGGTAAACTTGTAAGCACCATGCGAAGTACCGATAGCGATAGCCAGTGCATCAACACCAGTTGCTTCGACGAAATCAGCGGCTTCTTCGACACCTGTCAGCAGCATGTCCATATCCAGCTTGCCTTCAGCACCGTGGCCGTCTTCTTCACCCATCTCACCAGTTTCCAGTGAACCCAGGCAGCCCAGCTCACCCTCGACTGAGACACCGCCAGCGTGAGCCATCTTAACGACTTCACGAGTCACATCGACGTTGTACTCGAAAGATGCAGGGGTTTTCATGTCAGCCATCAAAGAACCGTCCATCATCACAGAACTGAAACCAGACTGGATAGAACGCAGACATACCGCCGGCTCTGAACCGTGGTCCTGATGCATAACCACAGGGATATGCGGATACATCTCGATCGCAGCAGAGATCAGGTGACGCAGGAATGGTTCGCCTGCATAAGAACGCGCACCGGCAGAACCCTGCATGATAACCGGGCTGTTAGTCTCGTCAGCAGCCTGCATGATGGAATGCACCTGCTCCATATTGTTAACGTTGAATGCTGGCATGCCGTAACCATTTTCAGCAGCATGGTCCAGTAATTGTCTCATCGAAATTAAAGCCATTTGAGCTCTCCTATAAAATAAACTATGTAAAAAAAATTAAAAATTCCTGGTGCAACATCTCGTCACTAACGCCTATCCGCGTCAATGCACACTTACTATCTTCATTATATTACTACCACCCTGGTCGCCTAACATATCTCCCCGAGTGAGTACTATGCGGTCACCGCTCTGGACGATGTTCTTTTCCTTCATCAGGTCGACCACACCCAGCGTCACATCCTCTGCCGGCAGGTTGGTAAAGTCCGCACGCAGAGGATATACACCGCGGTATAAAGTCACTCTGCTCAATGTCCTCAAGCGTGGCGTCAGCGCGTATATCGGGATGCCGGAACTTATGCGCGACATCCATAAAACGGTTGCACCCGATTCCGTCATCGATGCGATCGCGTTCATCTTGAGATGGTTCGCGGTGTACATTGTAGCCATAGCAATAGCTTCATCAACCCTACCAAAAACAAGGTCAACCCGGTGATCAGAAACCATGGCCTCTCGTTGCTGTTCGGCATGCTCACAGATACGCCCCATCGCCCTGACAGTTTTCTCCGGGTATTTACCGACCGCCGTCTCGCCAGACAGCATGACCGCATCGGTACCATCGAGCACAGAGTTAGCGACATCGAACACTTCTGCACGTGTTGGGATCGGATTTTCGATCATCGATTCCATCATCTGTGTCGCCGTAATCACCACGCGGTTCATCGCACGCGCTTTCTTGATCAGACTTTTCTGCAGCGCGGGCAACTCGGCATCACCCATCTCTACCCCAAGATCACCGCGCGCCACCATGATGACATCGGATGCTTCGATGATCTCATCAATATTCTCGATCGCTTCTGCACGCTCTACCTTGGTAACGATACCGGCATCGCTGTTTTCCGCCCTCACCAGTTCACGGCACTGTTCAACGTCTGCAGCAGTACGGGCAAAAGACAGAGCTACATAATCGACCTCCATCGCGGTGGCCGCTTTCAGGTCTTCTTTGTCCTTATCGGTAAGTGCAAGCGCTGACAGGCCACCGCCTTTCAGATTGATACCCTTATTATTCGACAGCTCGCAGGTATAGATTACCGTACAGCGGATCTCCTCACCGACGACCTCATCAACTTCAAGCTCCACACGGCCATCATCGAGCAACAGGATGTCACCGTGCTCGACATCTTTCGGCAAGTCTTTATAAGTGATACCAACACGCTCCTGTGTGCCTTCATCCTTATCCAGGGCAGCATCGAGGATGAATGTCTCACCGCGGATCAGTTGCACTCGCCCGTCCTTGAACTTATGCGTACGGATCTTCGGACCCTGCAGGTCAGCAAGGATGCCTACGATACGTCCCGTATTCTCACTACACTCCCGTATCAGATCAGCGCGGTGCTTCTGTTCTTCGTGTGTGCCATGAGAAAAATTCAAACGGAACACATCGACACCGGCATGAATCATCTCCGTGATTATCTCGGATGAACTCGAACCTGGCCCTAATGTCGCAACAATTTTTGTTCTGCGCATCGCTGTTTAATTTTATCCTCAGAGAGAAAAAACGGGACATGCTGATCGGCATGCCCCGTGTTCTTTTATTATTGTTTGGCCGCAAACTCTTCGAGCATTGCCACAGCTGGCAAAGTCTTTCCTTCCAGGTACTCAAGGAACGCGCCGCCAGCAGTAGAGATATATGAGACCTTGTCATAGATATCGTATTTCTGGATCGCGGCAATAGTATCGCCGCCACCAGCAAGGCTGAAACCGTCGCTCTCGGCAATCGCCATCGAGACTGTTTTGGTACCTTCACCGAACTGATCGAACTCGAACACACCTACCGGACCATTCCATACGATCGTACCTGCATTCTTGATGATCTCGGCCAGTTCATTTGCTGAATCAGGACCGATATCAAAAATCATATCGTCATCTTCGACATCACCAGCCGCTTTTAATGTTGCTTCTGCATCTTCAGAAAATTCCTTACCGCAGACAACGTCAGTCGCGATTGGAATACTCGCGCCACGCGCTTTCATTTTTTCTACCAGGGCTTTAGCCGTATCGACCAGGTCTTCTTCACACAGTGATTTGCCGACATTGTGACCCATGGCTTTGAGGAAAGTGTTAGCGATACCGCCACCGACGACCAGCTGGTCAACTTTTTCAGACAGCGCTTCCAGCACGGTCAGCTTGGTAGATACTTTAGAACCACCAACGATAGCGACCATCGGACGTGCAGGATTAGCCAGGGCTTTCTGCAGGCTGTCCAGCTCATTAGAGAGCAGGAGACCGGCGCATGCCAACGGTGCAAATTTACCTGCACCATGTGTTGATGCCTGTGCACGATGCGCTGTACCGAATGCATCCATTACGAAGACATCGCATAAAGCGGCATACTTTTTAGAAAGTGCTTCATCATCGCTCTTCTCGCCAGCATTGAAACGTACGTTTTCCAGCAGCACGACATCACCAGCAGCAACATCTGGCGCATTATCGAGGTAATCTTTTACCAGCCGCACTTCTTTGCCCAGCTTTTCAGACATCGTATCTGCGATTGGCTGCATTGAATTTTCTTCGTCAACTTTGCCTTCTTCAGGACGGCCGCGGTGAGACATCACCATGACTGATGCACCGGCTTTCATGCAGTGCTCGATAGTCGGCATAGATGCAGTGATGCGGGCATCAGATGTTACTTTGCCATCTTTTACAGGAACGTTAAGGTCAGCTCGGATAAGAACGCGTTTGCCGGCCAGGTCAAGATCAGTCAGTTTGATGAAAGACATGAAATACTCCAATAATGATTTAAATATTGTTTGTTAAAACGGTTCACCAACAAACCGCTTCTTAACAAACAACACTTAGCGTGTTGTTTAAAGACACCAGCCCGGTTAATAAAAACCAACCGGGCTGAATCTTATCTATCTCACTACGTATGCAGTAAGTGAGGAGATTTTGTTCGCGAGCAAGGCGCGGTTTGAATTTGAAAACGGAGTGTGCAATAGCACATGAGTATTTCAAATTCAGACCGCAACGCCGCTCCCGGACAAAAGATCCTTACTTAGAGACGTGCTCCACGAAGCGAAGCATGTTACATGTGTAACCGTACTCGTTGTCGTACCATGAAACCAGTTTCACGAAAGTGCCGTCAAGAGCGATACCTGCTTCAGCATCAAATATCGAAGAGAAACCGCAACCACGGAAGTCTGTAGAAACAACTTTCTCATCTGTGTAACCCAGGGTCTTGCTGATGTCGCCAGATTCAGAAGCGGCTTTCAGTTCAGCACAGATATCTTCGTATGAAGCTTCGTTGTTTAACTCAACAGTCAGGTCAACAACAGATACGTCTGAAGTTGGTACGCGGAAAGCCATACCGGTCAGCTTGCCATTCAGCTCAGGCAGTACAACACCGACTGCTTTAGCAGCACCAGTTGAAGACGGGATGATGTTTTCCAGGATACCGCGACCACCGCGCCAGTCTTTCATAGAAGGACCATCAACAGTTTTCTGGGTAGCAGTTGCTGCGTGTACAGTAGTCATCAGGCCACGCTTGATGCCCCACTTGTCATTGATAACTTTAGCGACAGGAGCCAGGCAGTTAGTAGTACAGGAAGCTGCTGAAACGATTGCCTGACCAGCGTATTCATTGTGGTTAACACCGTATACGAACATTGGCGTGCCATCTTTAGAAGGCGCTGATTGAACAACTTTCTTGGCGCCTGCGTCGATGTGTGCCTGGCAGCTTTCTTCGGTCAGGAAGAAACCGGTACATTCGATAACGAGGTCCGCATTGATGTCGCCCCATTTCAGGTCAGCAGGGTTACGCTCAGCAGTCAGACGGATAGTCTTGCCGTTAACGACCAGGTTGTTACCGTCTACAGCAATATCACCGTCGAAGTTACCGTGTACTGAGTCATACTTAAGCATGTACGCCAGGTAATCAGCGTCCAGCAGGTCATTGATACCTACAACTTCGATTTCAGGGAAGTCTTTTGAGATCGCACGAAAAGCCATACGACCGATGCGGCCGAAACCGTTAATACCGACTTTGATAGTCATGTTTATTTCTCCAGTATATTTCTAATAATTAAAATTGAATTCTTACAGCTAACTTACAGTACAGATTCGACCGCTTTCACAACGTTTTCTACTGTGAAGCCAAACTCTTCAAACAGCTGATTTGCTGGTGCAGACTCACCGAAGTGATCGATACCGACTACTGCATCAGCGTACTTGTACCAGCCAGACGTAACCGCTGCTTCAACCGCAACAGTCGGGATTCCGCTACCCAGAACTGCAGCGCGGTAATCATCATCCTGCGATTCGAAAACATCAACAGATGGCATCGAAACCACACGGATCTTCTTGCCCGCTGCGGTCAAAGCGTTTGATGACTCAACTGCCAGCGCCACTTCAGAACCGGTTGCGATGATGACGGCATCAGGCGTTCCATCACAGTCTTTCAGGATGTAACCGCCTTTAGTGATATCAGCGATCTGCTCATCAGTACGCTCCTGGTGAGGCAGGCCCTGGCGAGAGAAGATCAGACAGGAAGGACCATCCTTACGCTGCACACCCTGCTGCCAGCTCACTGCTGACTCGACAGCATCACATGGACGCCATACAGACATGTTCGGAATCATACGCAGGGTAGGAATCTGCTCGACAGGCTGGTGCGTAGGACCGTCTTCACCCAGACCGATAGAGTCATGAGTGTAAACGAACAGGCTGCGGATCTTCATCAGTGCAGCCATACGCAGTGCATTACGTGCATATTCAGAGAACATCAGGAATGTCGCACCGAATGGGATCAGACCGCCGTGCAGTGCGATACCGTTCATGATGGCAGACATACCAAACTCACGTACACCGTAACGTACATAGTTAGATACTTCGTTGGCATCCATAGGCTTGTAGCCAGACCATTCGGTCAGGTTAGAACAGCCCAGGTCAGCAGAACCGCCGAACAGCTCAGGCAGCATCGGTGAATAAGCTTCGATCGCAGCTAATGAAGCCTGGCGTGTAGCAGGGCTCTTCGCTTCTTCATTAACAGCTGCGATGTAAGCAGCAGATGTGTCGGCCCAGTCAGAAGGCAGATCACCCGCCATACGACGCTCATACTCTGCAGCCAGAACAGGGAACTCGGCCTTGTAGGCTTCGAACTTCTGGTTCCATGCCGCTTCTGCAGCTGCACCTTTCTCTTTTGCTGACCAGCCAGTGTAGATATCTTCAGGCACTTCGAAAGCCGCATGATCCCAGCCCAGAGCCGCTTTGGTCAGGTTGATCTCATCTTCACCCAGTGGCGCGCCGTGACATGCGTGGCTGCCGGCCTTGTTTGGCGAACCAAAACCGATCGTTGTCTTGCAACAGATCATGGTTGGTTTATCTGTCATCGCTTTAGCCATCTCCAGCGCTTTAGCAACAGCCTCTGGATCGTGGCCATCAACAGCAGGAATCACGTGCCAGCCGTATGCTTCAAAACGCTTCGGTGTGTCGTCTGTAAACCAGCCGTCAACATGACCGTCGATCGAGATACCGTTGTCATCCCAGAATGCGATCAGCTTGCCCAGGCCCAGAGTACCCGCCAGCGAACATGCCTCGTGAGAGATACCTTCCATCATACAACCGTCGCCCAGGAACACATATGTATGGTGATCGACGATGTCATGACCTTTCTGGTTGAACTGGCTTGCCAGTGCTTTTTCAGCGATCGCCATACCAACACCGTTGGTGATGCCCTGGCCTAGTGGGCCAGTGGTGGTTTCAACACCTGGCGCATAACCGTACTCAGGATGACCCGGAGTCTTGGAATGCAACTGACGGAAATTTTTCAGATCATCGATAGACAGGTCGTAACCAGTCAGGTGTAACAGTGAATAGATCAGCATAGAACCATGGCCGTTCGACAGGATGAAACGGTCACGGTTGCTCCATTTAGGATTGGCCGGATTGTGGTTCATGTTGTCGTTCCACAATACTTCAGCGATATCTGCCATGCCCATAGGTGCGCCAGGGTGGCCTGAATTTGCTTTTTGAACAGCATCCATACTCAAGGCACGAACGGCGTTTGCGAGGTCTTTACGTGAAGGCATATTGCTCTCCGATTAAGTTTTTGTAACTGAAAGAGCTACCACGACAAGCGCAAAACAGCACTCGCGAGGAAGCAAAAATTCTTTTGAAATCAATGGCTAAAGCACCCAAAAAGCGTATAAATCATCATGCCAGCGGCCATCGAAAGGCGCGTATTTTCCCTTAATTCAACACAATGAGCAAGTTACACAAAGAGATAGTAAGCATTCCCAAATAATTCAATTAATTAGGAGTGATATAAGTATTTTCGACGGGGCTCGGAGCGAGGCCACAGCCAAAAGCCTGGAGATAATGCTCAAAAAATCTCTTTTGGCATCATCAGCTTAATAAAAACCTGTGGCTTTTAACCGTTTGTCACTTAATCGATACGAATATCAATAATTAAACTATATATAAATAAAACAGAATCTTACTTGGGACACTAAATTAATGTATCAATGGGCCGCTACATATATTTCTACGATTTTACTTGTTATTTCTCTCAGCCATACCTCTAACAGCATGGCAGCTGAGTACTTTTTAGCAGTACAGCCCATCCTGCCAGAGAAAGAACTTAAAGAGAGCTATCAGCCGCTGGCCGACTACCTGTCTGCCGCGACCGGTGACACCATCACCATTCATACAGAACGCAATTTCCTGTTCTACTGGACGAAGATGCGCAAGAAAGAAAAAGGCTTCGACCTGGTGCTGGACGCGGCACACTTCACCGACTACCGGATCAAGAAACAGGGTTATACCGTTTTAGCGAAACTGCCTGATACCGTCAGTTTCTCCATCGTCAGCAGCGAAGACAATTTCATTCTCGACGCGGATGAGCTCATCGGTTTGCGCGTCGCCACAATGCCGTCACCCAGCCTGGGCGCATTACGACTCGAAGAGCTGTTCACCAACCCGATGCGCATCCCGACATACATCTGGGAGATAAATACGACGGTGGCGGTAAAGAAAATACTGGACGGCGAACTTGATGCCGCCATCATCCCGACCCGGCTGGCATCAACATACAATAATCTAAATATTGTCCTGACCACTGAACCAGTCCCTCATATGGGGCTCTCGGTTTCACCCGATGTACCCGCTGAAACCAGAGAGACCATCCGCCAGGCGCTGGTGAACGCGAATAACAGCGAAGCTGGAAAGGCCATGCTGGCGGCACTCAAGATAGAAAAGTTCGACCCGGCCGGGAGTGAAACCTACGATGGCTATTCAGACTTATTAAAAGATGTATTTGGCTACTGATCGGCCAGCCTGACGCTTTAACTATTCTTCCACTTGATCGAGCAGCCCATGCTCGGGATTTGCTCTTGCGGACCACGACCGGTCTCGGCAACCTGCAGCATAGCATCAAACAGGTCTCGCTTAACGTCTGCCGCGGCAGCTTCCTTGCGGCTGGCATCAAGTCGACCGCGATACTGCAACTTCAGCGAAGCGTTATAACCAAAGAAATCAGGGGTACAGACGGCACCGTAATCTTTTGCCACCTGTTGCGTCTCATCAAAAAGATAAGGAAATGGAAAACTGAACTCTTCGGCAACCTGCTGCATGTTTTCAAAGGAATCTTCTTCGTACTCAGCAGGGTCATTCGACATTATCGCAACACTATTGACACCATACTGCATCAGCTCACTGGTATCCCGCACCAGGCGATCACGTATCGCTTTCACATAAGGGCAATGGTTACAGATAAACATCACCAGCAGGCCGTGCTCGCCTCGAACCGATTCAGGCGTCCAGATCCTGCCGTCAACACCTGGCAGCGAAAAATCCACTACAGGCTTATCAAATTCACACACCGGAGTCTCTAGCGATACCATTTCTACTCTCTAATAACTTGAATTATTCATACCATCCGATTAATTACTGTAAAAACCAGTGCTTAGATAACTCTGCGGGAGAAAATCATGCCAACTCCGAGACACTTTACAGCTTAATTACCCCTTGAAATTATAGAAACAGGCACCACATACTGTTAAAATGGTTGATTCGGTTCAGGCTTATCTACTCGCAGACATTTTGTTCTTCAGGCGGATATCGCTGCCGATGAACACAGGTTTATTTCACGGTAATCTCAGGAATTATAGGTAATTTTATGGCATCTCCCCTGCTGGCACAAGACAAACAGTCACGTCTTAAAATCCTCATCGCAAAAGGCAAGGAACAAGGTTATCTCACATACTCTGAAGTAAATGACCACATCCCTGAAGGCATCGTTGACCCGAGCCAGATCGAAGACATCATCAACACCATTACCGATATGGGTATCCGCGTCCTGGAAACAGCGCCGGATGCTGAATCGATCGTATTATCAGACGCCTCTGTCAGCGATGACGATGAAGAGACTACTGAAGAAGCTGTAGCCGCGCTGGCCTCTATCGAGTCTGAGCTCGGCCGCACCACTGACCCTGTGCGCATGTACATGCGTGAGATGGGCAGCGTCGAACTGCTGACCCGTGAAGGCGAGATCGAAATTGCCAAGCGTATCGAAGAAGGCCTGAAACAGGTCCTGCAGGCACTGGCCACCAACCCGAAAACCGTGCTCAAGACTATCGAATTATGGGACAAGGTTCAGGAAGGCGAGATGCGCATGAACGAGCTCATCGTCGACTTCCACAAGAGCGACGAAGAACTCGACCGTCTCGCAGAAGAAGCATTATTAAGAGCGGCGAAAGAAGCCGAACTGGCCGCTGCCGGAAAACCTTCGCAGAAAGAAGACCTGAACGAAACCGGTCCGGACGTTGAAAAGGTTAAAAAGGTTTTTGCCAAGATCAAGCGTGCGCACACACGCTGTTTCAACGTTATTGAGAAAGGCGACAGCACTGATGAAGAGATCGCCAAGGCTAGAGCTTCGATGGCGAATGCTTTCCTCGAATTCAAGTACACCCCGCTGCTGGTCACTCGCCTGACACGTGAACTGCACGTCACTATCAACCGTGTCCGCCAGCTGGAAAGGCACATCCTTGACCTTGCGGTAAACAAGGCACATATGCCACGCAAGATCATGATCACCACTTTCCCGCAGAATGAAGTCAACACCAAGTGGATCGACAAGTATTGCAAGGGCCACGAATACTCAGAAAAATTAAAAGAGCTCGCACCCGAGATCAAGATCACCCAGCAGAAACTGGCAGTCATCGAGAAAGAATTCGGCCTGACCGTCTCTGACATCAAAGAGATCAACCGCAAGATGTCTATCGGTGAAGCCAAGGCACGCCGCGCCAAGAAAGAGATGGTAGAAGCCAACCTGCGACTGGTTATCTCGATCGCGAAAAAATACACCAATCGCGGCCTGCAGTTCCTTGATTTAATTCAGGAAGGCAACATCGGCCTGATGAAAGCGGTAGATAAATTTGAATACCGCCGCGGTTACAAGTTCTCGACCTATGCGACATGGTGGATACGCCAGGCGATCACTCGTTCGATTGCCGACCAGGCACGCACCATCCGTATCCCGGTGCACATGATCGAGACCATCAACAAACTCAACCGCATCTTCCGCCAGATGCTGCAGGAGATGGGCCGCGAGCCGACACCTGAAGAACTCGCGGAAAAAATGGAGATGCCTGAAGACAAGGTTCGCAAGGTACTCAAGATCGCGAAAGAACCTATCTCCATGGAAACACCGATCGGCGACGACGAAGATTCACATCTCGGTGACTTTATCGAAGACGTCAACATCGTCGCACCGATGGATTCAGCAACTGGCGAATCACTGCGCGAATCAACCCGCGATATACTCACCACGCTGACCGCACGTGAAGCAAAAGTATTATGCATGCGTTTCGGAATCGACATGAACACCGACCACACGCTGGAAGAAGTCGGCAAACAGTTCGACGTAACCCGTGAACGTATCCGCCAGATCGAAGCCAAGGCACTGCGCAAACTGCGCCACCCTAGCCGTGCTGAAAACCTGCGCAGCTTCCTCGGCGATGGTGAAGATTAATTTATACTCGCCATAAAATTACTGCTGACATAAAACACAAAGCTATATAGAATACGCAGCTTCTTTCCGGGAGCTGCATATTTCAACTCCTAAAATAAAGTTCAATAAGGGCCTGTAGCTCAGTTGGTTAGAGCATCCGACTCATAATCGGCAGGTCGAAGGTTCGAGTCCTTCCAGGCCCACCATTTATTCCCCTTCTCGGCTCTGCCGATTCCAGAGTTATACTTTCCTTGTGATTGTTGAAAGCCGCGGATTACGTAGGCTTCAGGCATTATTGATTAATTCGTACCAATTGAGTTAGCTGGTCCTAGCTTGATAGCTTGGACTATATTTCCTTTTCTCATTCACCAGTGGACAAGAAAGAAGTTAATTACATGGGCTCCACCCTCGTAACGAAAGTCGTGTAGCTTTATTTAAATAGTAGTTCTGCTCAACTTGAACTTCCGCTTCCGACCCATAATGCACATTTAGCTATTGTCGTTTATCTAACGTTATCCGAGGCTCAGCCCTATTTTAGTCCGACGTGGCTGAAGCTACGGCGTTAATGCCTGCAGCTTCCTGGCATAGTTTCGTGCTGCGGTCTCATTTCCCTGTTCACGTTGATAGGCCACCAGGGCGTTGAGGATGTCGCGGTTTTGAGGATACTTGCTCTGTGCCTCCTGTAACAAGCTTACTGCTTTTTCCGGCTTTCCTGATGTATACAGCCCAACTGCATAAATATAGATATAATCTGCACTGTCAGGGTCCAGTTTTGATGCCTGTTGCAGCTGTTGCAGCGCCTCATCGGTACGCTTCTGACGTATCAGCGATAACCCCAACGCATGATGGACCGCGGCATTTTCAGATGCAACAGCGATCGCTCTGCGCAATATTTTTTCCGCTTGAGTTTCATTCCCCTGAAGACGGTAAAAGTCCGCCAGGTTCACATAGGCAGGTATAAACCCGATATCAAGCTCGATTGCCGTGTTGTACGCGGCAATCGTCTCTGCTGTTTTACCCTGAGCGGCATAAAGATTACCCAGGTTAGTCTGGGTTTCAGGCCGCTCTGCATTAGCCTGCTGGGCAGTAATGAATTCCTGCAGCGCTTTATCCAGTAATGCCCGTTGTTCCGCAGGAAGATCGCCGGCAGGAATACCGGCCAGCGTTCGCGCAGCCTCGATACGTACAGCACGCACCGGATCTTCCAGCATTGGAAAGGCGAGACGCACACGTATGTTGAGCGGCAACCGGTCCAGAATTTCCACAGCTGCCGACCTGACAAGCGGATCATCATCCGATAACGCCAGTGGTAATACATCAATGGTATGGCCATTCAGGTAGGGCCCCATTGCAGAAAGTGCAGTGGCACGAGCTATATCCGGTGTTTGTGCCTCACGTATCAACGCTGCCAGGGAATTGCCTGCGCCAGCCCCATCCACGCGAGCCGCGTGCAGAGCCGGCGCGTACGTCTGCCAACCCTTAGGCTTGTCGCCGTACCAGGCTTTAACCCTTTGCTCCGCCCACCTGGCATCCTTGTCCTGATGGCAGTTATTGCAGGCATTGGGGGTATCGAGTTTTACCGACAGATCCGGGCGAGGAATACGCATATTGTGATCATGACGAGGATCCACCGCCATGTAGGTCGTTGGGGGCATGTGGCACTCCGCACAACTTGCCCCTGGCGAAGTCTTTTTATGAAAGTGGTGTTCAGGCTGATCGTATTTAACTGCCGCGTGGCATTTTAGACAAACTCCGTTGCCGGGTGCTTTTAACGCCAGAGTATGAGGCTCGTGGCAATCACTGCAGGTAACACCTTCATGATACATTTTACTCTGCACAAACGAACCATAAACATAGACTTCATCCTGTATCTGGCCGTCAACAAAATACATGCCCTCATCCAGTGTTTGAGGCCGGTAATGATCCATCAGGCGCTCACCGTGCACGTACCCTTTGCTGATAGTGCTGCGCCGGGAATGGCAACGCGCACACATTTCAATTTCTTTTTCCGTGGTACGCATTTGTGACCGTTTTGCATTTCCACTATTACTGTTGATCGGCCACTGAATGTCTTTACGCTCGTCCAGCTGTAGCGCCAGTCCCTGGGTAGCGTTCAGCTTTTCCCAGCCCTGTTCTCGTTTGGCCCAGGCCAGGTGATCAGAGCCAGGACCATGACAGGCCTCGCAGGAAACATCAATTTCTGACCAGCTGGTGCTGAATGTTCTGCTGACAGGATCATAATTTTTCTCAAGATTTGTGGAATGACACTCTGCACACATGTTGTTCCAGTTTTGACTGGCGCTGGTCCAGTGCAACTCGTCGTCATGGGCAATCTTTTCATCAGGATAGAGATGAAACCAGCGTTGGCCGCCCTCTTCTTCTGGTCTTGCGTCCCAGGCAAGGCTTAATGCCTGCATGCGGCCGCCGGGGAAGTCGACCAGGTATTGTTGCAATGGCGCAACACCAAAGGTGTATCTGATCTCGTAATCTGCAGCCGTTCCCTGAGGTCCCTCAGTACGCACCATGAACTTGCCATTTTTTTTGTAAAACAGCGATTTCACGCCAAACTTCGTGAGGCTGGCATCATCAAAATTCCCGAGTACCGTTTTCTCGTTAGCCGGTTGCATCGCCATGTCATGATGCGAGCCTTGCCAGGCTTCGTATTCGGCTTGATGACAGCTGCTACAGGTTTTGCCTCCTACATAGCTTGAGGCATGCCCGGCAGTTAACAGCATCAAAAAAAAACAAAGCCCCAGCAACAGCTGACGAAGGAGTTTTGCCAAAGCGCTCTGGTCTCTACGCGTTTTCAATATGATCAAGCACCGGTTTTCTTCATCTCAGCTTCAGAGCTACTGATACACTTTTTTCGGCCTGATGAATGACGATTTTTAAAATTACGGACTATCAAGCAGAGAACAAATACATGTGCGCTAGCTGCTTCACTTTGCTGATTCTGCAACATGAATATCTTATCCTTGAAATTAATTTACCACTTCCTGCAGAGGTTGCCCCTGTGCAGCGGAAGGGGGTTTGATACCCAGATAATGAGACAGTGTTGGCGCAATATCATAAGGCGTTATCGCACGACTGATTGATTTTGGCTGCAAATTTGTGCCCGCGAAAATGACGGGCACAAACGTATCGTAACGCCAGGGTGAACCATGGGTTGACGCTACTGTTAAGCCATCAAAATCATTGATAAACACATTCGGCTCGAATACCAGATAAATATCGCCCGAACGCTTCGCATGAAAATTTCGCAGGATACTGCGATTTAGCAAAGTATCCGGCAGACTATCAGTACGCAGCGCAATGCTGGATACTGCAGCAGCAACCCCATCAAACTTCATCATCTCCTCTGCCACTGCTTTTTCAACTTCAGCCTGGTTCAGATTTTTTTCACGAATCAATCGTTGGTTGAGATAAATGTAAGGCTGGAAAAAAGCCTCGATCAACTCCTCGCCGATACCAAACTTTTTCTTCAACGCAGCAATTGATGGAGCCTTGTCTAGCGTTTTCGTATCAAAATAATGCGCATTTTCTATACCCAGCTCATGCAGGTGCCCCGGCACCTCCGGCTGACCGTGATCAGCCGACAATACGATCAACGTGTTTTCCAGACCCACTTGTTTATCGATATAAGAAAACAGGTCTGCCAGTGTGCGATCGAGATGCGCGATGTTGTCTTCTGCTTCGAGACTGGATGCCCCAAAGATATGACCAACATAATCGGTCGATGAAAAACTGATAGCAAGATAATCAGGGATCTCATCACGACCCAGCTGTTCTTTTTCAAGCAGTGTTTTGGCGAAGTCCAGCGTCAGCTCATCCCCAGCCGGACTGAGCGTGAGCCGTGTGTTTAAATATTTATCACTCGCTTTTCCGTAGGCATGCGGGAAGGTACGGCCAAATCCGGGAAAGTCAGTTTCGTAGTCACGATCATCAGCATCTCCAAATAAATATTTTGATGCTGGGTGCAGCAGCTGCCACGATTTTTCGGCATAGCTCATTGCAGGCTTGTTCACATTCCACTCATTCACCCAATCAGGATATTTCTCATAGTAATACGTACTGGTAACAAACTCGCCGCTCGATTTGGAAAACCAGAAAGCCTTGCCTGCCTGTCCGGCCAGTGACACGGCACCGCGGTCCTTCACAGAAACAGCAAAAATTTTTGACTTGCCGCCGTAATGCACTGCAAGTTCATCGCTAAAAGTCGATGAAAGAATCGCAGCGGGGGAGCGGCCATCCACCTTGGCCGCTTTCTGTGTTGGATCTATTTCTGTTTTCTTATCAACATCTGCATCAGCACTGAGAAGGTGATAGCGCGCGTCTTCGATGTTATAAACCAGACGACCCTCTTCTCTATCAAACCAGACATTGCCCACCATGCCATGCGCAGCGGGTACTGAGCCGGTAGCAAGCGATACATGACCAACAATAGTTTCGGTATTGGCGTGCTGGTAATGCGCGTTGCTGTAGTTGATACCTTTATCCATCAGGTAACGGAAGCCGCCATCACCAAGAACATGTTCGTAGCGTCTCGGCAGATCAGCGCGCAAGGCATCAACGGTAATTTGTACGATCAGTCGTGGCGCGGAATCCGCATGCGCCAGATGCACTGGCAGCATAATTACACTACATACTGATACTGCACACATTGTGACTGCGAGAACAGCGTGCATCATTATATTTTCTCCTTAAACCAACCATCAACTGATACCGTATATTACCAATAAAAAGGGCGCACCATCACTGACGCGCCCCTCTAACCGTTGAACTCTAATTAATACCCGCTGGTGGCCTGCTTCAACTGCTCCTCGATTTTACTGAGGTTGAAGGATCCCGGAGACTGGCTCGGTGGAAATTCCTTCATCGACATCAGAAATTTTGCAGCCAGACCCTGTATGGGCACAATCACAAACGGACGGTCGAGGAACCAGTCATTATAGGTGTTCGAGTTGTGCTGAGCTTTCTCAAATGGATCGCGGCGCAGGTTAGTGAGCAGGGGCACCCGCAATTCGACAAAGGGTTCACGCCATACACCGAAGGCCTGTCCACGATTCTCCAGGAACGTGACCTTCCAGTCATCATAACGAGCAGCGACGATCTGTCCGTCATCATTGACGTACCAGAACTCGCGGCGCGGTGACTCGTCGGTCTTGCCGCTGAGGTAGTCAAGCAGGTTATAGCCATCGATGTGATTGCGATATTTGCGGCCGTTGATCTCGGTGCCCTTCAGCAGTTGCTCCTTGATATCCGGTGCACCGGCAGCTGCGGCAAATGTCGGCAACCAGTCCTCGTGGGCGACGATGCCATTGAGCGTGGTACCGGCTGTGAAGTGACCCGGCCAACGGGCAAAGGCAGGCACACGGTAGGCGCCTTCCCAGTTCGAATTTTTCTCACTGCGGAAAGGCGTGGTAGCTGCATCGGGCCAGGTATTGAAATGCGGTCCGTTATCGGTGGAGTACATCACGATGGTGTTATCTGCAATGCCAAGATCATCCAGTTTCTTCAGCAATTTGCCAACATGGCGGTCATGTTCGACCATGCCATCCGAATATTCATCCTGACCGGAAATACCACGCAACTCTTCTTTCACATGGGTACGGAAGTGCATACGTGTGCCGTTCCACCAGGTGAAGAAAGGTTTGCCGGCTTTGACCTGTTTTTCTATGAAAGCGATTGCGGCATCTGTAGTTTCATCATCGATGGTTTCCATGCGCTTCTTGGTGAGCGGACCAGTATCTTCACACTTCTGTTTGCCCCATTTGCCGAAGCGAGGGATTTCGGTGCTGTCATCTTTGTCTGTAGCGACACAGTGGAGGACGCCGCGCGGCCCGAAAGTCTCCAGAAAAGTTTTGCCATTGGCAAGTATCATGTTCCGTGGATAATCCTCGTTCTCGGGCTCTTCTTCGGCGTTCAGGTGGTACAGGTTACCGAGGAATTCGTCGAAACCGTGAATCGTCGGCAGATGTTCATTGCGGTCGCCTTCGTGGTTCTTACCGAACTGGCCGGTAGCGTAACCCTGGCCTTTTAGAACAGTAGCCATGGTGACATCGGTTTTCTGCCAGCCCTGCGGTGCGCCCGGCAAACCAACTTTGGTCATACCCGAACGGACAGGAACTGATCCACTGATGAACGCAGCTCGACCCGCAGTACAACTTTGCTGTGCGTAGTAATCAGTAAAAGCCACACCTTCTTTGGCGATGCTATCGATGTTCGGCGTCTGGTAGCCCATCATGCCGCGATTGTTGTGGCTGATGTTCCAGGTGCCGATGTCATCGCCCCAAATGACCAGGATATTGGGCTTGTCGGTGGTATTCTTCGTGGCAGATGTCTTATTATCAGCAGCATCACAGGCAACGCTGTTTAACGCAAGCAGTAATGTGCTGGTAACTACTAAGCAGGAACGCAATTTACTCATAAAATTCATAGGTATCCTCCAGTCTCTCTTCATTATTGTTAGCTACCGCTCAAGTGAAGCTGACATTATTTATAGAAAATATTTCTTTGATGTTGGTTGTTTAATGCGTGCTGATTATCAACTCGCCAATTGGAATTCTGAGGACAGTATACCTATTAAATAGTATTTTTTAAGGAAAAAGGTGCCGCAAAAAAGGTGCCGGAGGGATTATTTTTTAACCAATTACATTTTCTTCGGCCTGCCTCTATTATTTTGCCCGAGCTTAATACCATATTTCGCCTCGATCTGTCGACAAAACCTGTCGTCACCAACTGGGTGACAATAAACGCTTGCCTTCTCTATGAGATGGATATCGTTTTCAGGCAGCTGTTGCTGAAATAACTCCCGGTAGGCAAAGCAACGAGATTCAATATCTTTACCCAGTTTAATATACTCTGGATGAGGCACTAGACAGCTCTCGCCACCCCATGCATTAACGCTATAACTTGACCACTTGTATTGCTCTGGCCTGGACACCATTCCAGCAGCAACCGGGTTTAACTCAATATATCGACTGCAAGTAAGATAGTAGCGTTCAGTATGCACCAGGCTGGATTTATGCCGCCCCTCCCACAATGTTCCTGTACGCTTATATTTCTTGTTAAAGTAATATGCATAACGACTACCAATAACACTCGTCGCTCTTGATATCGAATCAGACTCATCTGGTGTCACCAAATAATGGATATGGTTAGTCATCAGACAATAGGCGTGCACTGCTATCCCATAACGCTCTGCGCACTCTTTCCAAAGATCCAGATAAAACAGATAATTCTCTGGCTCGACAAAACAAGCCTCACGGTTATTGCCGCGTTGAACTAAATGGTATGTATAACCTGACAGGTACATCCTTTTGCGTCTTGGCATAGCAACTCCATTGCCATGTTATTCTGTATGTCATTAGTGTATTACAATCGCGCAAACCTGGTCAAAATTTAATCCCTCCGGCACCTTTTCTCAACCCTAATTATCGCAAGGCTTTAGCTGCTACACCTATTAGCTATTTTGATAAGCTATTTTGATATTGTCCTAATGAATTGATATTCTCGCCAGGAAAATATTTATGGTATTTGCATTTCCTGGCGAGCTTTGCGTCCTGGCGAGAAAGTAGGCTGTGTATCGAAATAATCAAGCATGATTTTTAGTCATCAGAGCAAGCTATGGACTTTCAGTCCATAGCTGTTGAGTTAGACAAACAGAAACCCAGCGCGATGTACGGGGTTCTCAATTACATAGTTTGCATCACTTACCAATTCATGGTTATTAAAAAATAGGACAGCATGGCAACTACCAGTACAACCGGAATGTAATATATCAGGATACAGAATCCCGGCAGGTCACCACAGGATTTCTGCAACATGCATCTTTCACAAATTTTTTGCTTTATTTTTAAGGACTGTATATCTACTTTCATATTGCCTCAAAGCATCATTGTGCAATAAATACCTGGTACCATCTGCCAGTACAACAAATCACTTGCTCGAAATATCCAGCCGATAGGCCTCATGACAGGCAACACAGTTCTGCATCAGGGTCGAGAGCTGTGATAAAGCATGACTGCCATCTTCAATATCTTCGGCATCCAGTGCCAGCTGATCAAATTTCTCATGAGTATCAAAGCCTAATTTTTTAAGCTCGATTGGCAGCTTACCCATCAACGTACCGGGAACAGCTTCCTGAGCCGCCCTGCCGACCTTACGTGCCGCTTCGGCAACACGCTTCATATCATTTTCATTTACACCCTGGACAATCTGCTGAACAGCTTCCAGAAACATCCTCATTTCCATCAATACCAGGTCCGTTTCTCCTGCATCCAGGTGTACTGCTACACGCCCGTCTGTACTTTCTGAAACACTGCCCTGGAATATAAATTTATATACACCTCCGACAATAACAAGCAGGAGAAATACGATAATCACGTTACATTTTTTATTCATTACTTTATCTCTTGATAATTATTCAGTACGTTACCCAGGCAACTTCATCGTCGCCGGAGAAGCAGCACCGGGGTAAATGTTTTAACTGCATGAAACGCCTTCGGGCACTCCAAGTTTTTTCAAAATAGATGCCAGCGGGCAGATATTCGTCAGCCCGCTCTGCGCCAGGTTGGCACCGACAAAGACCGTAAGCCATACCCAGTACGGGTGTACGTAGTAAGTGAGTGCAATACTCAGCAGGGTCATCAAACCGGCAAATAGCCGTACATATTTATCAATGGTCATTGTTAACTCCGTAGTTAATATGTTTTATTAATATTGGTAAGCGACCTGGACATAGAAAATATTCTGTGAAATTTTCATCGTGTTAGACCCAGCCGGCGTAGTGTTATTAGAGGTAAGCTCGTTTTCGAAGGCATGTGTATAAGACAGCGAACCTGAGGTTCGTTTACTCAGCTGGCGTGTGGCACCCAGAGATAAATGCCATTCGGTGATGGCCGTAGAACCAAGATTATTATCTACGTCTTCTGCTTCGATGGGCGATGCACCATAGTTCACACCAGCACGTATAGCTGTCTTTTCGTTAACCTGCTTCTGTACGCCCAGTGAATAAACTATCTGGTCATCCCAGCCGAATTTAAGCGCAGTGGTTCCAGCGGGTGTAACCATATCAACCGAATCCATGGTGTCACTGAAATTGATCCATTTCATGTCCGCCTCTACCAGCAGTCCAGAAGTCGACCTGTATGCCAGTCCCATACCCAATTGTTGCGCAACATCCATATCTAAGGTGACTTTACCGTTTGCAGTATTGAACTCATGATCACTCATGTTTGTTTTACTGACCCAGGATACACCCAGCTGAAATGCGTCATTGATTTGATAGATGGCGCCTAATGTTGCGCCAAAACCAAATTGCTGATTCTGCGGAAGAGTGAACTGGGGATTGCTCATCGCCAGGCTCTGATAGCCGATATTAAGCGATGCGCCCAGTGACAATTTGTCGCTGACTTTGTAAGCCAGGGTGGGAGATAACTTGAAGAAACCCTTGGTGGTCACAACTTGCTGATTACCTTGAGTAGGGGGGATCATCGCATTGTCCGGCACTACATCTGAGAAATCCACACCAAACCCTGACTGTGCAGCCAAGCCTAGACCAAGAAAGAGTTTCTCATTCACTTTGAAAGCCACCGCACCTGAAGGCAAAAAGAACAGGTTTGAATCACTCGTGTTTCCATTGACTTCTCGCGGTGGATTCATGAAACCCGGGCTTAAATCAAACCTCACTTCCTCGATATCCAGTTCCGCAATACCTGCCGGATTAACAAAGATGGTCGCTGAATCCTGCGGCGCTGCAATGACAGCCCCGCCCATGCCCCACTGGATAGCAGTCACGCCTAACATCTGATCACCATTTGTAGCGTGCGTTGTGAAGGGAACACAAAGAGTAGCGGCCGCTAAATAAGCTTTTGCTTTTGCTTGAACTGTCATTTTTTTCTCCGATACATTTATTTATATGAAGACTGCGCGTGTATTTCTAATTACCATGTTGTTGTCATTATAATCAGCGTATACAATCAAATGACAAAACGTATTAAAAAACCATGTGCAGCATAATGTAAGGAAGTTATATATCCAGTTATTGACGAAATCGTAACAAGATGTACTGAAATTGTTTCAGAATTGTATCAATGCGCAAAATATGCAGGTCCCCCTATGACAGCCCTACAACAAAGACTGCTGGTGGTAGATGATGAGCCAAAAATAAGGCAGCTGCTAAAGCAATATCTGTCACAGGAAGGTTTTATCGTTGAAGCAGTCGAAGACGGCAGCGCTATGGACCGATATCTTGCCGATCATGAGGTCGACCTGGTTATTCTCGATCTTATGCTCCCCGGTGAGGATGGCCTTTCGATCGGGCGCCGCCTCAATCATCAGGGCAACATGCCCATCATCATACTGTCCGCGCGGGGGGAAGAACTCGACCGGATCGTCGGCCTCGAAATGGGCGCTGACGATTATCTCGTCAAACCTTTCAACCCGCGAGAATTGCTGGCGAGAGTCCGTTCTGTGCTGCGCCGGTATACATCGGACAGCCAGACGGATTCTTCCGCGGCAGGCAATATCCATACGTTTGGCCCGTTCTGCCTGGACGTGGAAAAACACCAGCTCACCAGAGACCAACAGGATATCCCGCTAACAACAGGGGAGTTCACCCTTTTACGTGTCTTCCTGGAGCATGCCAACCGGGTACTTAACCGCGACACACTGCTGGAGAACACCAAAGGTTACGAGCACATCCCTTTTGATCGCAGTATCGACATATGCGTGGGTCGTTTACGTAAAAAAATTGAAGCAGATCCATCCAGGCCCGTGTACTTACGAACCATCTGGGGCGCCGGCTATCTGTTTTCAACAGAAGATTAAACACGCATCATGCAGCTTATAAAACCTCAGAGTTTTTTATGGAGGATCCTCACCACCATCGGCATCGTATCTGTGGTGTTCATGCTAATCACGCTATTAACACTGGCATATTTTATGGTGGTACCGCTCGGACAGCGGGCCACGGATGACCTGGCCAGCATAATCGATCATGCCGCGGAGACATGGGACCATCTACCCCTTGCTGAACGAGACGGTTTTGCTGAAAAAATGCTGAGCAAGCATGACCTCGTATTAACCACTGCAGACACGCACATACCCAGGTCAACGAGCATACTGCCATATCTATCTTTCCTCGAAGTATCGCTGAAGAAACAGGTAGACGAAAACATCTCCATCATGACCAATGAGGACGCTGATAACACGCAATGGTTCTGGGTCGATATTCCTATATCTGACGGCACATTACGCTTTGGCTTCTCTCGCTCACGTATAGGCGTGCAACCCTCAGTGGCCTTTTTCGTTCTCCTGGTCACCGGGGTATATCTGACGTTCATAACCGCAGTCATTCTGACTCGACGCATCACCGTTCAGATAGATCGTCTTTACAACGCTGCGCAATTAGTCGGTAAAGGGCGCTGGCCAGAACCTATCGAGGAAGAAGGACCGGAAGAACTGGTGGTACTTGCCCGTGGATTTAATCGCATGAACATACAGCTGAAAGAACTGCTGGCCAACCGAACGACCCTGCTAGCCGGAATAGCACATGATCTGCGCACACCACTCACCCAGATCCAGCTGGCCCTGTCGATGCTGCCGAATGAAGGCGGTGATCCAGACCTGATGGACAGCATACGCAATGACCTGAATACGATTAATCAACTTATCGGCGAAACCTTAAGCATAAGCCTTGAACTTGCCGAAGAGAAAGCCGTACCAACAGATGTCGTTCAGGTGATGGACGATATTATAAGGAAAGCCCAAACAGACAACGCAGTCATCGAATGGTCACGGGACAATGAATGCCTCAGGGAGTTGCAGCCCCTGGCACTGCGCAGGGTTCTGACAAACCTGCTGGCAAACGCTCTGCGTTATGGTGACGGCAAACCCGTCGACATCACTTATGATTGTGATAAGGAAGGGGTTACCATCCAGATTATGGACCGGGGGCCGGGCATACCGGCAAAACATAGCGAAGCTGTATTTCGACCTTTTTATCGACTGGAACAGTCCCGCAGCAGTGAGACTGGCGGTAGCGGACTGGGCCTGGCAATAGTTAGGCAGCTGGCCGACACCAACGGCTGGCAAGTGCAGCTAATGCCGCGCCCCGGGGGCGGGACAAACGCGGTCCTGACTATTCCCTGCCGGCAATAGTCTGTGATCACACAACGCACCATGGTAACCGACAATGATGGTAAGTTGCCGCTTATAACCAGCGCCAGAAGAGAACCTCCAGGCTCTACTTTCCTGCCTTAGGACATCTGCTATAAACACAAAACGCCCCGGGTGATTTCACCAGAGCGATGTTGTCAATCAATAGCAGGTAGCTACAGGCATGTAAGCGGAAGATATAGATGTACTGTTCTTAGGAACCAAACAAAGCGCCTAACCCTCAGGATCAACTCCCTCTGCGTTAAAGGGGACGTAATCACTGCTGTCCCAGTAGCTTGAAAATCATGACGACAAGTGACTGATCAATAATAATTAATCGTTACAGCATTGAAAAGTGACATGAGATTTAAAGATAAGCCATAATATAAGCCTGTCATTTCGACCAGAGGGAGAGATCTTATGCAGATATGCAATAAACAGTATATGCAGAAGATTTCTCGTCACCATAAAAACATGGCTCTGTCGAAATGACAATTTTTACCTGCTTGGCGTTAGTGGGACAGCAGTGGGACGTAATCCATATCAATTATTTCAAAGCCACTGTTTATGTGGGCTCCACCCTCGTAACGAAAGTCGTGTAGGTTTAGAAAAGGCACATAAAACATAAGCCATGACTACACTCTCAACTCAATTATCTACGAAGACAAAGCGGTCATTTTATTAATAATGACAATCATCAATGCCTTATACATTTTCAAGCAGTATCATTTATATGTAGCGGTCAAATAAAAGTGGAATCCAACAACAACTGCTAAGTAGCGATGGCCAGGTTAAATCGTTATCTTCACTGTTTCTTGTTAAAAGGATTACTCTTATTTTTATCCTATTGATATTTAAATAATATTTATTTCCAAAAGAATGAACGAAAGCGGACAAACAAAGGCCTTGATTTCTCTGTCTTCGATAGTTAGTTTTCTCTGCATATAAAAAATTTTGACGTGCAATACAGCACATTGAGGCTTTACATATTACCCACACAATAACCACATGAACGTTAAAACATTAAATCATCAAATAGCGGAAAACAATATTGCCGGACCGTGCCGGGATAAGCCCGCAGAAATCAGATGCGCCTCCTGCATCATGGATACTTCATTTTACTTCACCAATTTAAGCCTTGAAGCCAAACTTAATTTGCAGCCTAGTCTAAGCCTGGGAAGATTTGATAAAAAAGAGGCCCTATACAAAGAGGGAGACACATGCAGACATCTGTATATTCTATTATCAGGCGAAGTTAAAGTTTACAAAACCCTGCCTAATGGTAAGCAGCAAATCCATAAACTGGTTCAGATACCCGGAGACCTGATAGCCTGTGAAGACTTATACCTGAAAACCCATGGAAGTTCAGCGGAAGCACTTAACGATGTCAGTGTCTGCTACCTGAAATGCGAGGACCTGCATAACAGCACTGAACGTTACAAAGAAATCTCGGACACACTGTTGCAAGCCATGTCACGCGACTTAAATTCCTATATCAGACATATAGCCAACCTGGGGCAGAAAAATGCTCTGCAGCGTCTGGCATCATATCTTGTTTATTTAAACGACACCCACCAGGAAAGACATCTAAAAAACTGTCACTTGGAAGATTTATTATCACGCATAGAACTGGCTGACATGCTTGGCGTTACCCAGAGGACATTGATTAGAAGTATTAAACAACTGGAATCAGATGGCCGTATTAATATCAACAGGCAAGGTTTTTTCATTCTAGATTTGCCAGCTCTGGAAAAAATCAGCTCAGGCAGTTAATAAAGCTTTTGGTGAGCTGAGCATTCTATAAAAACACACCCTAGAAAAAATATTTCAACATTCGAGTGCATAGATAAGCTGCAGCTATAGCTTGTTTACGTGTTATCGCTCATTAACAAATTTTTTGTGTCATTTCACACAGTCAGATGATTTATTTTTTATATTTTTTTCTACAAGTGACATTTTTCATTGCCCAGAACCCTGTCTCTAAGCAAATATAATTTTTGCATTGAAATAATCAATCAGTTGATTTCTGTGATGTTGCATAGTAACAGGGAATAAGTAATAGCTAAGTCCTCATCCTGAACTCCAAGAAAACACTTAATTTGTTGAGAGAATAGTTATGAGTACAAAAATGCTATTAAAGAGAATCCCGGTATATTTATTATTTACCTTACTGATTCTACCATTGATGACTGATAGTGCCTTTGCCGCCCGTGGCGGCTGGCGTTGGAACACACCTAATATCAGTAATCAGAGTTTTAATATCGATGAAAATAGTGCCAACGGTACTGTCGTCGGCACGGTTTTAGCGTCTGATCCGAATGGCGACAGCCTGAGTTATTCTATTACCGGTGGTAATAGCAGCGGTGCTTTTGCCATTAATGCAAGCAATGGTGTACTGACAGTCGCTAACTCTGCTGCGCTGGATTATGAAACGATTACACAATTCGGTCTGACGGTTCGGGTGGCCGACCCAGGTGGTCTCGATGACAGCTCAACAATAACGGTTGCATTGAATGATGTAGACGAAACCACTCCGAATAATACACCTGATATCAGCAATCAGAGTTTTAATATCGATGAAAATAGTGCCAACGGTACTGTCGTCGGCACGGTGTCCGCTGCTGATCCGGATGGTGATAGCCTGAGTTATGCAATTACTGCGGGTAATGCCAGTGGCGCCTTTGCTATCAATGCAGGTAATGGCGTACTGACGGTTGCCAACTCTGCTGCACTGGATTTTGAAACGCTGACACAGTTCGGTCTGACAGTTCAGGTAGTCGATGCAGGCGGGCTCGATAACAGCGCAACAATAAGCGTTACATTGAATAATGTAGCCGATGGCGCGAGCAGTCCATACCCTGCGGGTGAAGCACTGTACAACAGTACCTGTTTTGCCTGTCATGGCAGTGATGCTGGCGGTCGTTTTGTACGTAGAAGTATCAGAGGCTTCAACACCTGGACGATCAACAATGCCATCAATAATGTGCCATCAATGAACTTCCTGTCATATCTGACGGGTACAGAGCGTAATGACATCAGAGACTATCTGACCTGGCTGCCGTCTGCTGGCAATCCTGAACGGCTTACGCGTAATGGTGATGCTGTTGCCGGTGAAGCGCTGTACAGAGAAAACTGTACCGGCTGCCATTCCCTGGGTACCAGCAGCAGAGTGGGTCCCGACCTGCTCGGTCATTCTGAAAACTGTGCCACTGGCAGTACGGGTGGCCGAGGTCCTGGCCCGGGCGGTCCAGGCGGCGGTTCTTACTGTGAACGCCTGGAAGCCTTTATTGCTGAGCCGCTGGCGATGGCAACGCATGCTTACTCAGAAGCTGAGCTGGCTCAATATCCGTTCATAATGTCTGATCTTGAGCTGTCGGATTATGATGCGCTTGATATCGCTACTTATATTGGTCAGCAGACGAGTCCGATGGTTGCAGCCACGCCGGTCGCTCTGACTGAAACGGAATTTGAGCAAACCAGGGATGTATATTTTGACCGTTGTGCAGGTTGTCACGGTCTATATCGTACCGGTGCAACTGGTCCTGAAATTGGTGAAGCCAGATCAATAGAAATCGGTACTGATGGACTTGCTGCCATGATGCGTCATGGTACACCAGGTGGTATGCCAAACTTTGGCGCGGCTGGCATCCTCACAGAGGATGAAATCAACAAGCTGGCAGCCTATCTGCAGTTACCACCACCAGAAGCACCGGCTTTGGAAATGCCAGAGATACAGGCAAGCTGGGAGCTGATGGTGCCAGTGGCAAGCCGTCCAGCAGCACCGCAACATTCTCGCAACTGGGAAAACTTCTTTGGTGTGGTACTTCGAGATGCCGGCAAGATCGCTATCTTTGACGGTGACAGCCATGAAGAGATCTCACGTGTCGACGTTGGCTTTGCGGTACACATTCTGCGCTCATCTGCGTCAGGCCGGTACTTCTATGCCATCGGTCGTGATGGCTGGGTCAACCTGATTGACCTCTGGGCGAGCGTGCCGAATGTCGTGGCGAAGGTGAAAGGTTGTCACGATGCCAGAAGTGTTGATGGCAGCAAGTTCGAAGGCTTCGAAGACCAGTATCTCATTGAGGGTTGTTACTGGCCGCCGCAGTACGTCACTTATGATGGCCTGACACTTGAGCCACAAAACCTTGTGAAACTTCCTATGATCAGTATCGATGGCGAAACACTGCCTGAAGTGCGTGTCGCAGCTATCGTTGCCTCGGAGTTTGCCCCGGTGTGGGTAGTCAACCAGAAAGAGTCCGGTTATGTGGGCATCGTTGACTACTCGCAGGAAGGCGCACCCCTGGTGGCCAATATTGCGACTGCCAGGTTCCTGCATGATGGTGGCTGGGATCATAGCAAGCGCTATTTCATGACCGCGGCGAATGCCAGCGACAAGATAGTGGTCGTGGATGTGCAAGATCAGGCCCTTGAAGCGCTCATCGAAGTTGGTAGTGTGCCGCATCCAGGTCGTGGTGCTAACTGGGAAGATCCGGTTTATGGCTGGGTGAATGCCACGCCGCATATCGGCAGCTCGTTTATCTCGGTATATGGCGCGGACCCGGTCAATAATCCGGAGCATGCCTGGAAAGTCGTTCGTCAGATCGATCTGCCGGCTGCCGGTTCATTGTTCATCAAGACACACCCGAACTCACCCTGGGTACTTGTTGACATGACATTGAGTGCGACCAACGATAAGCAGATCTGTGCCATTGCTAAATCAACCGGTGCAATTGATCGCTGCTTTGATGTGGCCACTGCCGGTAAGGCGGTACACATGGAGTTCAATAAAGATGGCCGTGAAGTCTGGATATCGGATTGGGCCGGTGAAGGTGGCGGACAGGTCATCCTCGACGGCACCACGCTGAAAATGATACAAAAGATCACACTGCCAGCGACAACAGGTAAATTCAATGTAACTAACACGGCTGAAGATATTTACTAGGGCAACTCTGGTCTTATAAAAAGGAAATCTGAACCTGGCGCACCTCCCATACGAGGTGTGCCAGGTTTTTTT
>SWCD01012420.1_pt1 | contig 41429 bp, 36 predicted proteins | sample 4693011 | NCBI WGS metagenome assembly SWCD01 (sample SAMN10267278, study PRJNA491770) | bioreactor metagenome | isolation source: DHS bioreactor inoculated with marine | place: Japan: Omine Ridge, Nankai Trough
CCGAAACGTCGTTTCGATCTTCCGCAGCGGGAATCTGTTCAATTTTTACCCGAAACCTTGTTTCCATCTTCCGCAGCGGGAATCTGTTTAAATACCATCGGGAAGGTTGTTTACTTCCCCCTTAATGGATATTTATTTATCCAACATCCATGTCAAATCCTCCCAGTTTGGATTCATATCATTAATAAGGTTTACTTTCCATTGTCTGTTCCAATGTTTGATTTGCTTTTCTCTTTTGATGGCATTGTTGGCATATTGGATCGTTTCAAAATAGACCAAATTATGTACGTTATACCTTCCAGAGAATCCTGGGTTACTTTTGGCTCGGTGCTGTTTTATTCTTCTGGTTAGGTTGTTTGTAAAACCTACATAAAGTACCGTTCTGTTTTTATTGGTTAATATATAAACATAATAGCGGTGCATCTTTTGGTTTTTAGTCGGTATTCGTGAGATTTCCGCCTGCGCGGAAATTGAAAAACAAGCTTACAGCTTGAAGTATTCAATATACGTGCTTAAATCCTTATCCCCCCGTCCGGAGAGCGTCACCACCACCACATCGTCCGGATTAAACTTTCGGGACTCAAAAATGGCAAAGGCGTGCGATGATTCTATGGCGGGGATAATGCCTTCCAATTTGGAGAGCAACATCCCTGCTTGCATGGCTTCATCATCCGTAATGGAAATAAATTCCGCCCGCCCGCTTTTGTACAAATGGGCATGCATGGGTCCCACGCCTGGATAGTCCAGTCCGGCCGAAATGGAATAGGGCTCGGTGATCTGGCCGTCATCGGTCTGCATCAACAAGGTCTTGCAGCCATGGATGATTCCTAATTTTCCCAAGGCGGAAGTTGCAGCGCTCTCCCCGGAATCCACTCCTAGTCCGGCGGCTTCCACGGCGATGAGGCCAACCTCGTTTTCATGTAGAAAATGATAATAGCTACCGGCGGCATTACTGCCGCCCCCAACACATGCGACCACATAATCGGGGTTGCTCCGACCTTCTTTTTCTTGTAACTGCCATTTTATCTCTTCGGAGATGACGGACTGGAACCTTGTTACCAGATCGGGGTAGGGGTGGGGGCCAATGGCCGATCCAATAATATAATGGGTGTCCACGGGATTGTTGATCCAATCCCTGATCGCTTCGTTGGTGGCGTCCTTCAACGTTCTACTTCCCGAAAGTGCAGGCCTTACCTCGGCACCCAACATTTTCATTCGGGCCACGTTGGGCGCTTGCCGGGCAATATCTATTTCACCCATATAAACCACGCATTGTACCCCCATAAGGGCGCATACGGTAGCTGTGGCCACGCCATGTTGTCCTGCACCCGTTTCGGCAATTATCCGGGTCTTGCCCAAACGTTTCGCCATCAAAATCTGACCGATGGTGTTGTTTACCTTATGGGCACCGGTATGGTTGAGGTCTTCCCGCTTTAGGTAGATTTTGGTGCTGTATTTCTGACTCAGGCGTTCCGCAAAGTATAGCGGGGATGGCCGGCCCACATAATCTTTTAGCAATTGATCGAACTCCTTTTTAAAGGAGGGCTCCGCCATTATTTTTAGGTAATTCTGCCGCAGTTCTTCCACATTGGGATAGAGCATTTCGGGGATATAGGCCCCGCCAAATTCTCCATAGTAGCCCTTTTCGGTAACGTCATAGCGTCCTTTTTGGGGTTTTCCGCCCAAAGGAAGTTGTGTTTTTGTCGTTGTGTTCATTGTTTTTAGTACTTAGTATTGAGTACGAAATATATTCTGAATCGGGTTCTGCGAAATCCAGAAAATTTAACCCCTCCGCCCTTTGGGAACCCTGCCCGATTTCGTCATTTATGTTGGCTCCCCTTTGCAGGGGATGACTTTAGTTTCTATTATAGGTCCTCCCCTTTTTTCAAGGGGAGCCAGCCCGACATGGTCATTCTGGCGGGGTGCCGAAGGCGGAGGGGTTGCCGATAGTTGTTGTTTTGTTTATCCCTATTTAAACTCAATATTGCTTATAAACTCCTTCAATTTTTCAATATCCTTCAATCCCGGTTCCAGTTCAAATCGGCTATTTATATCAATGGCGTGGCAATATTTGGACTCCGGACTGGCTAAAAAGTCCTTAATTTTCCCCACTTCTTCCAATCCGATTCCCCCGCTTAAAAAAAAGGGTTTTGTGGACCGATAGTTTTTCAACACCTTCCAGTCGAACGTATAGCCATTGCCCCCTGGCAATTTCCCTTTGGTATCAAAAAGGAAATAGTCGCATACGTCTTCATACGGTTGGAGGGCCTTAAAGTCAAAATCGTCATGGATCGAAAACACCTTGATGATATCCAAGGATGCCTTTTTCAATTCCCTGCAAAATCCGGCACTTTCCTTTCCGTGCAATTGTATCGCCTGAAGACCGTACCGGTCTATTTTTTCAAGAATAGCTTCCAGATTGGCATCGACAAAAACCCCTACCTTTTTAATATTATTTGGCAGCTCGGGAATGGTCCCTTCAAAACTTCGCTTGGAAGGCTCCCAAAAAATAAAGCCCAGATAGTCCGGATGTAATGCAGCAACTTCCTGGGTATTGAGCTTCATACCACAGATTTTCAGCGCTACGTCAGCCCTCCCCGTGCTTCGACTCCGCTCAGCCACCGGGGAGGGAGTTTGTTTTTTGATATGTAAATCACTTTTCTCCATTATCAATCATATTCCCCTCCTTGGAGGGGTTAGGAGCGGGTCAACATTCTTATAAACTCCCTTGCACTTTTCCCGGGATCATCGGTTTTCATAAAATTCTCCCCGATCAAAAATCCCTCAAATCCAAATGGGATTAATTCGTGTATGGCGTCTACCGAGCTGATGCCGCTTTCGGATATCTTTACAAAATCGTTGGGAATCAAGGCCGAAAGGGATTTACTTGTTTCCAAACTTACCTCGAAGGTCTTTAGATTGCGATTGTTCACCCCCAGCATGTCCAGACTGGGCATGATGGATTTGTGTAATTCCTCTTCGTCATGGACCTCCAAAAGCACTTCCAATCCGAGGCTTTGGGCCAGCTCGGAAAAAGCTTTTATTTCTTTCTTGGTAAGGATGGCTGCGATCAACAGAATTACATCGGCGCCATAGGCCTTGGCCTCCAAAATTTGGTATTCATCGATAATGAACTCCTTCCGCAGCAAAGGCATTTGCACAGAAGCCCGGGCCAAAAGAAGGTCATCCAACGAACCTCCAAAGTATTTACCATCCGTAAGTACCGACATGCCACAAGCCCCCGCCTTTTCATAACCAATAGCTACTGCATCAACACTCAACCCGTGGTTGATGACGGATTTGGAGGGCGACCTTCGCTTGTGTTCCGCAATGATTCCCGTACCGTTACTGCGCAATGCCTTGGCCATAGAAGTGGTCTTTCTTCCATAAAGTCGCGCAGCTTCCAACTGGGAAACCGGGACGACCTGTTTTTTAAGACGCACTTCCTTGCGCTTGTCAATGACTATTTTAGTTAGTATATCCATTCCCAATCCGACCCTCCCCGTGCTTCGGCTACGCCCGGCAACCGGGGAGGGAGTTTTTAGTTATTATTGTTCTTTGTTGTTCCCTCTGGTTATTTCTTGTGTTCGACCCCTCCCGAACCCTCCCCCAAGGGGAGGGAGTTATTAGTTAACTCCCCTCCTTAGGAATGGTTGGGCAAGGATTTTACCTACTCAACTCCTGTAATTTCTTCAACGCTTTCAGGCCATTGCCGTTGAGCAAGGCTTCCTTTGCCTTCTCGAATCCTGCTTTTGGCCCAATCCCTTCCACGGTTGCAATGGCCATCCCGGCATTGGCACAGACTACGTTGTTCTGGGGCTCGCTACCCCTTCCCTGTAATATGTTCATAAATATTTGGGCCGATTCCCCTATGCCTTCACCTCCCTTGATATCGGACTGTAACACCGTATCAACACCAAAATCGGTCGGTTTTAACATGGATTCCGCATGGTTTGATATCGTTTTGGTGTCGCCGGTCAAGGAAATTTCGTCATAACCATCCAAGGCGTGTAAAATGGTAAAGTTTTTGTCCGTGTTCTGATAGAGGTAGCCGTACATCCTGGCGAGTTCCAAATTGAACACCCCCACCATTTGATTTTTGGGAAATGCGGGATTCACCATTGGGCCCAACATATTGAAAAACGTCTTAACGGCCAATTCCCGCCGAATAGGCGCCACATTTTTCATCGCCGGATGAAACAATGGGGCGTGCAACACGCAAATGCCCGCCTGGTCCAAGGATTTTTCTAGGAAGTCGGCCTCATTGCTAAACTTAATGCCCAAAAACTCCATGACGTTGCTACTTCCACATTTGGACGATACCCCATAATTACCGTGTTTGGTTACCTTGATTCCGGCCCCGGCCGTAACAAAGGATGCCAAGGTGGAAATATTAAAAGTGTCTTTGCCGTCCCCTCCCGTACCACATAGGTCCACCGGGTTGTATGCAGCAAGGTCTACGGCTAGGCATAGCTCCAATAACGCATCCCTAAAGCCTTCCAGTTCCTCGATGGTTACACTGCGCATCATATAAACGGTAAGAAAGGCAGCGATTTGGCTGGTATTGTAATCCCCTTTAGCAATATTGACCAATACCTGCTTGGCATCTTCCTTTGGCAGTATGTCGTGATTGATCAATCGGTTTAAAATTTCCTTCATTTTTTTAGTATTGGGATATCAGTAATAAGTATTAAGTACTTAGCACTGAGTAATGGGATTTTATGGTTTTTTAATTCTTTTTTAGTACTTTGTACTTAATACTTTGTTCTAATTTTTAGTACTAAGATATCAGTACTTAATACTTTGTACTCAGTACTTAACACTTCTTCCCAAGCCAATTCCCCAGTATTCTTTTCCCGTGCGGTGTCAATACGGATTCCGGGTGAAACTGGACGGCACATACATCGTATACTTTATGGCGCAAGGACATAACCTCGCCGTTTTCGTCCAGGGAGGTTGCTTCCAAAACATCGGGTAACTTAGGGTTGACCACCCAGGAATGGTAGCGGCCCACTTCAATTTCCCTGGGAAGTCCATCGAACAGAATATCGTTTTTGACAATGTTTATTTTGGTAGCCACCCCGTGGTGTACGGTGTCCAAATTTACCAAGGAGCCCCCAAAAACTTCGCCTATGGCCTGTTGGCCCAAACACACGCCAAGGATACTTTTGGTAGGGGCATAGGTTTTTATGATTTCCTTTAGCAAACCGGCTTCATCCGGAATGCCAGGCCCCGGGGAAAGTACGATTTTGTCAAACGCGTTCGCTTCTTCCAGCTTCAGTTTGTCGTTCCTTTTTACCGTAACCACACAACCCAGATCCTCTAGGTAGTGGACCAGGTTGTAAGTGAAGCTATCGTAATTGTCTATGACAAGAACGGAAGTCCCTAGGCCATCAGATTGGGATGAATTTTCACTAGTATGCTCTTTATTGCTCATTTTTTGTCTTATAATGTCGTTTTCTACTCCCCTTTTTGGCAGGGGGTCGGACTCTTAAATCCCTTCTGCTATTTCCAAGGCTTTCGTCAATGCCCCCAATTTATGGTACGTCTCCTGTAGTTCTGTTTCGGGGTCCGAAGCCGCAACCAGCCCGGCACCTGCCTGGTAGTATAAATGGTGGTTTTTGCTCAGGAAGGTACGTATCATGATGGCGTGGTTAAAATTGCCATTAAAGTCCATAAAGCCAATGGCGCCCCCATAGTACCCCCGATTGGTTTTTTCATATTTTTCAATGAGCTGCATGGCCATATGTTTTGGCGCTCCGCTCAAGGTTCCGGCAGGGAAGGTGTCTGCCACCACTTTTAGGGTGGGAATATTGTCCTTTTTATAAGCGGTTACTTTGGATACCAAATGGATTACGTGGGAGAAAAATTGTACCTCCCTGTAGTTTTCAACGGTAACCCCGTGACCGTTTCGGCTGAGGTCGTTCCTGGCCAGATCTACCAACATTACGTGCTCGCTGTTTTCCTTGTCGTCCTCGGTCAATTTTTTGGCGAGAATGGCATCCTGCTCATCGTTTCCGGTCCTTTTAAAGGTGCCGGCGATGGGGTGGATCTCTGCTTTGCCGTCCTTAACGATCAATTGCGCTTCCGGGGAACTGCCAAAGATCTTAAAGTCGCCATAATCGAAATAGAAAAGGTAAGGGGAGGGATTTACCGACCGAAGTGCCCTATACACGTTGAATTCGTCCCCCTTGAATTCCTGTGAAAATCTACGGGAAAGCACCAATTGAAATACATCCCCGCGCTGGCAATGTTTTTTGGCCAAGGCCACATGTTCCCTATACTCCTTATCCTGTAAATTGGAAGTAGGATTGCCCTCCTTGGAAAAATAATAGGAAGCGAAATTCTTTACTTTCAATATCTGTTCCAGTTCCCCAATATTGCTTTCGCTCTCATAGCAATGGGCAAAAAGATAGGCTTCGTTCTTAAAATGGTTGATGGCGATAACATTTTGGTAAACCGCATAATAGATATCCGGTATTGCTAACCCTCCTTCTTTTTTGCTGATTTCCACATCCTCAAAGTAACGGACCGCATCATAGGCCATATAACCAAAAAGTCCATTGGTAATGAATTTGAACCCATTATTTTTGGCGTCAAAATTTTTGCTGAAAGCATCGAGGACACTTGTAACATCTACGTTTGCATCAATCTTAATTTCCTTCCTACTGCCATCCGGAAATTGTTGGGTTATTATTTCATTACTAACTTTTATGGAGGCGATAGGATTGCAGCATATATAGGAAAAGCTATTGTCATTGGCATGGTAGTCACTACTTTCCAAAAGAATACTATTTGGAAACCTGTCCCGGATCTTAAGGTATACGCTCACCGGAGTAATGGTGTCCGCCAATATTTTTTTATGATGTGTGGTCAATTGGTATTTCATGGAACAAGAATCTTTAATTTCCTTTCCGCCTAGGCGAAAAACTTATAATGTGGGAATGAAATCAAATGTCATTAAACAATTAAGGCTTGTCGTGATGACAAGCCTTTATATAGATATACTACAATGGTGCTTAGCTCACGACGTTTGACGTAAGTTATTCCACCACCAAGTATTTGTTGTTGCATTCCTCATTGTTCGTCAAATATAGAAAGGAATTTTAATTTCACAAACGGATGTGTCATAAAAAATAAAAAACCTCACAGTTGTGAGGTTTTAAACAAAAAGTAGAATTGATATTTATTAGAAAACAAGATCTACTACTAGATCAAATTCATCATAAATGGTCTTATCCCCAAGGTTGTCAAAGAAACTTCCCGATCCGTAACGTATGTCATATTTGGAACGATCAATTTTAACGTTGGCAGTGGCCTTGCTACCATAGACCGATAGTTCAAAGGTAACTGGGTTGGTTTTCCCCTTAATGGTAAGGTTGCCGGAGACCTCATAGGAGTTTTTCCCGGTTGGTTTAACATCTGTAAAGACCAAATTTGCGGTTGGGTGGGCGTCCGTACCAAAAAAATCATCAGATTTCAAATGGCCTTCCAGTTTCCCTTTGTATTCCCCTTCCAGATCGTTGGAGACCAACGTGGCCATATCCACTATAAAATCCCCTCCGGTAAGTTTATCCCCTTCAAATACCAAATGTCCTTCCGAGAGGTCGATAGTTCCATAATGGGACCCCGTCACCTTATAACCTTTCCAAACGACTGTACTTTTTTCCGTGTTCACTACCTTTTTAACTCCATCAATAGGATCGGCAGCCAAAACGGTGGATCCAAATAAAAGGGTCAATGCCAAACTAAGTGTTTTTGTGTGTTTCATATTTCTTTGATTTTAATTTTAAAAATTGATTTTATGGGTTATGTATTAAATATGTATTAAAAATTAGCTTTATATATGGGTAAAGAGTTTTTCTTTGGATTGTCTTACCTTTTTGTTGTACTGCGTAAGGTCGTCATCGGAACGGTATCCTATGGTCACGATTACCGCCGCATTCAGTCCTTTTTCGGTCAAGCCTAGAATTCTATTGTATTCGCTGGCATCAAAACCTTCCATGGGGCACGCATCGATATGCAGGTTGGCCGCCGCGGCAAGGAAATTGCCCAGGGATAGGTAAGATTGCTTCGCGGTCCAGGTGGCCTTGACTTCTTGTGGCATGTCCATTAATTTGGATTTCATAAAATCTCCCATTCCCTTTAAGTTGTCGAGGGGAATTTCACGAATATCACTTATGTTTTCCAAATGGGCGTCTACCAAATCTTCACCATAGTTAATTTTATTCGCAAAGACGATAAGATGGGACGCTTCCGTAATCTGTGCCTGGTTCCAGGAAGCAGGTTTTAATTGATTTCTTAATTCCGGATCGCTGATCACAAAAATATGGTAGGGCTGTAACCCATATGAAGAAGGGCTAAGCATGGTCGCCTCCAAAAGGGTCTCCAAATCCTCGTCGGATATTTTTTTTCCGGTATCGAATTTTTTGGTGGCGTACCTCCAATTAAGATTTTCTATATAATTACTCATTGTTTTGAATTTATTGTACTTAAAATTTGTCTAACAGACCGTTTAGTGTTTCCAATTCCTTTTGGGTGAATCCTTTTAGGATTGATTTTTCCAAGTCATTAACCGCCTTGTCCATTTGCTCCAAGGCTATGCTGCCTTCTGGAGTGATGGTTATCTCTATCTTACGACGGTTGATGGGACAAACTACCCTATGCACGTAGCCTTTTAAAAGCAATTTATCTACCAATCTAGTTGTGTTGCTCATTTTTGTGATCATACGCTCGTTTAAGGTGCAAAGGTTTGCCGGTTTCCCGTTTTGTCCCCTTAAAATTCGCAATACGTTAAACTGTTGCCCTGATACATCGAAGGGTTTTAGGGTATGCGCCATCTCCTCGTTGATCTTATTGCTGGTTAAGATGAGGTGGATAATGCTCTTGCTCCCCAAGGGTATTTGCTTGTCCGTTTTTAAAGTTTTTTCTACATTCATGTCGATACAACAATTGTATATACAAATGTATGTCGATTTATTGAATGCGCAATACGGACAACATTAATTTTTTGTTAAAAATAACATAGCATATATTTGAAAGGATTGAGCTTGCTTAATTGACTTAGTTGCCAACAAACTGATGGTTAATGTTTATTTTTGCTTCTAAAATCTAAAATCTAAAATCTAAAATCTAAAATCAGATGAATCTATCACAAGACGATTGGGCGGAACAACTGGAGCAGGATAGCAATGCCTTTATCCTGGACGTACGTACAGAGGAAGAATTGGAGGAAGGCTATATCCCAGGCGCAACGAATATCGACTTTTACCTGGGAGCCGAATTTGCGGCAGCGCTGGAAAAGTTGGACAGATCCAAGAACTACTACGTCTATTGCCGATCTGGAAACCGAAGTGGCCAAGCCTGTGCCATCATGAACAGTATGGGGTTTAAGAATGCATATAACCTCGAAGGGGGTTTTATGAACTGGGACGGGGAAGTTGAAGGGGACTAGACGGGAACACCAAAATAACACAGCAAATTCTTCCAATGGCAGTATTTTTTTCTGCACCTGAGAGAATTTTCTTATTTTAGTGTATGCGAGAGAATCTGCTCCATTTTATATGGAAATACAAAAAGCTCCCCTTGGAGCATTTGTTGACCACCAAAAATGAAATAATTTCTTTGGTGGATGTGGGTTTGCACAATGACTTGGCCGGTCCCGACTTTTTGAATGCTAAGATCCGTATCGGGGGGCAGCTTTGGGCCGGGAACGTGGAGATACATCTAAAATCGTCCGACTGGTTTGCCCATCATCACGAAATGGATGCCAATTACAACAATGTTATCCTTCATGTAGTATGGGAGGATGATATGTCCGTTTTTAGAAAGGACCGGAGCGAGGTGCCTACTTTGGAGCTCAAGAATTATATTTCCAAACCACTCTTGGAGGCTTACCACCAGTTTTTTGACAATAGGAATATCAAGTTTATCAATTGCGAACGGGAGCTTAAATCCGTTGATGGATTTTTATTTCGAAATTGGTTGGAGCGGTTGTATTTTGAGCGATTGGAAAGGAAATCGAGCCTGATCCTCAACCTGCTTTCCGAATCCAAGAATGATTGGGAACGGATGCTTTTTATTTTGTTGTTAAGGAATTTTGGGTCCAAGGTCAATGGCGATTCCTTTTATAGTCTGGCCCAAGCCTTGGATTTTTCAATATTTCGAAAAGTACAGGGAAATCTATTTCAGTTGGAAAGCCTCTTGTTGGGTACGGCCGGGCTTTTGGAGGATGACTCCTTGGTGGACGGGCACTATATCGACTTTAAAAAAGAGTATGGGTTTCTTAAAACCAAGTTCAATATAAATACAACAGGGGTACTGCCACCCCAATTTTACGGTTTGCGTCCCCCTAATTTTCCTACGATACGCCTTTCCCAGCTCGCAAATCTTTACAACGGTCGCCAAAATTTGTTCAGTCAACTTATGGAGGCAGATAGCATATCCGAGATTCGCGTTCTTTTGGAGGCTTCGGCAAGCGATTATTGGAAAGATCACTATACGTTTGGTAAAGTCTCAAAAAAAAGCAATAAAAAGCTTAGCAAGAGTTTTATCGACCTAATAATCATAAATACTATTGCCCCTCTAAAATTCTGTTATGCCAAACAACAAGGCAGGGAAGTGGATGAACAGATCGTGGAAATTATTTCCGGTTTAAAAAGTGAGGGGAACCGTGTTGTGGAGAATTTTAAGCAACACGGCGCCATCGTTGAAAACGCCCTACAGTCGCAAGCAGTCCTACAATTGTACAATGAATACTGCACCCAAAACAGATGCCTCCAATGCGCCGTAGGGGCCAGTTTGTTAGCGGATAAAAGTTAGCAGTTGTAGTTGCAGTTGGCAGTTGTAGTTGCAGTTGGCAGTTGCAGTTGACAGTAGCAGTTGGCAGGAAGGTGCAAGGGCAAAAAAAGTTTATGGGTTTATATGTTTATTTCATATTCCCATCAACTTTGAACTTTCAACCTTGAACCCCCGAACCCCGAACAATTGTCTAGTCTCTTGATTCTTGCGGCTATATTCTCTTTTCTATTTTCTCTGTTCCATTTTCAAGGTTCTCTTTTCTTTCATACATTTAGCGCATGAACCTGTTCTATAAAATACTCTACTATTTTCAAAAAAGGGGCTTCGAAGTCTGTAGGCGTATTGCCGAACGATTGGGAATACGGGCGCGGGTAGTCCGTACTTCTTTTATTTACCTTACCTTCGTCACCTTGGGTTTTGGTTTTGCCTTGTATCTTTTTTTGACGTTTTTGTTTCGGATAAAGGATCTTATCTATACCAAACGTACTTCCGTATTTGATCTTTAGACATGTTAAGATTTTTCGGTTCTAGATTGAATTTTGCACTGTTTTTGGTGGTCCTGGTTTTATCCACCGGAGTTCTCGGTTATAGATTTTTATCCCATTTCTCATGGTTGGATGCCTTTTATATGACGGTTATTACGGTGACCACGGTGGGATTTTCAGAAGTAGGGCCCATGGATGCCGACACGAAGATCTTTACCGTATTTTTGATCATCTCCAGCGTCTTTATATTTGCGTTTGCAATATCGGTGATTACGGAGTATATTTTGAGCAGGAACTCCCAACAATTATTAAAGAAGAAGAAATTGGAACAAAAGGTAGATAGGATTACCGATCATGTTATCCTGTGTGGGTACGGCCGAAACGGCAATCAAGCGGCCCAGCGCTTAAAGGCATATAATCGGCCCTTTGTGGTAATTGAAAAGGACAAGGAAATCGTGGAGAAAAACGAGGGCGATGTACTTTTTATCGAGGGTGATGCCAATGACGATGAAATTCTTTTGGCAGCGGGCATTGAACGTGCCAAATGCCTAATTGCCGCCATGCCGGACGATGCGGCCAATCTGTTTGTGGTACTTTCGGCCAGGCAGTTGAACAAGTCCTTGTTTATTATTAGCAGGGCCTCTTTGATCACCACCCAAAAGAAATTGCTTTTGGCCGGGGCAGATAAGGTCATCATGCCGGACAAGATCGGTGGCGACCATATGGCGTCCTTGGTAGTAATCCCCGATTTGATAACGTTTATGGACAAACTCTCAATGGAAGGGGGCAATTCGACCAACTTGGAGGAAGTGGCCATAGAAGAATTTGTAGGGCAAACGGAATTCAATTCTTTGCGGGACTTGGATATAAGACGAAAAACGGGCTGTACCATAATCGGATATATAGAACCTGGCGGTAACTATATAATCAATCCGGAGGCCGAACTTAGGTTGCAGCCAAAAAGTAAGATTATTGTGTTGGGAAGGCCGGAGCAGATCAAGAAATTACATGAAATATTCAATATTGATTAACAATAGCTGTTCCAGATGGAAAACCGGGAGTTTCGGGAAGGTAAAATAGGGGCAGAAAGGACCTTTTTTCCGACAGGAAGGTGAATAGCTTTTGGCCAATTAATTTGATTGGGTTGATTATTTTTAGGATATTGCCTCCCATTTAAATAAAATTAACAAATTCAAAATGTCATTGTTTATATGAGACACTACGTATCGTCACTTTTTTTACTGATCTCCTTTACTGTTTTTGCACAAGAATTGGAAGTTAAGGGAACAACAATAAATCCGTCGAACATCATCAATGACGGTGAGATCGATTTGGAAGTGACCGGGGGCACCCCTCCCTATACGTATAAATGGAGCAATCAAGATACGCCCCTTACCTCGGATAAGTCCACCGGATTGGTCGAGGGTGTGCCGTACACAGTCACCGTAATCGATGCCAACGGCCTCAGGGAAACCAAAGCGTTCACTGTAAAGGCCAAAGCAATTACAGAAATTTTCAATGGTTTTATGACCCCGGCAGTAAACGCTTTGGGGTCTTTTTTATTTTGGGATCCCTTTGCCGCCGTGGGACTTCATGACCCTATAGCCTATGCCGATTATAAAATGGTGGGAATTCCCGACTGGACCCCCGATGTGGAAGACAAATTTATTCTAAAGGAATGGTTGCAACCAGATGGGGCAGAGGTAAAAAGGGGAGAGCCCGTAGCCGTAATTACGAATGCATCGGGAACGGATATAACGGTTAAGGCCGCCGCAAAGGGCCGTCTGATGCATATGCTGGACGAAGGCAAGGTAATTTACAATTCGGACAATAAGGAACATATTATTGAGCAAGGGGCATATAATTTTGCGAAGATAAAGTATGATGAACCGGTGGTCATGACCCATCCGAACGGGGATCCGCGGACTAACAATATTCCCTTTATAGTAATATGGCTGGTATTGGGGGCCGCCTTCTTTACCTTCCGAATGGGATTTATCAATATAAAGGGATTTCGACATTCCTTAGATCTTGCCAAGGGAAAATACGACGATCCGGATGCCCCTGGACAGGTGACCCATTTCCAGGCTTTGGCCACGGCAGTATCTGGAACCGTTGGTCTTGGTAATATTGCCGGGGTAGCCGTGGCGGTTTCCTTGGGGGGAGCCGGAGCAACCTTTTGGATGATTTTGTGTGGATTTTTGGGCATGTCCTCAAAATTCGTGGAATGTACCCTGGGGGTCAAATACAGGGATATCCTGCCCGATGGTCGTGTCTTTGGTGGCCCGATGAATTATCTGCGCCACGGGTTGGAGAAAAAAAATATGAAACAATTTGGGAAAATGCTCGCCGGTCTGTTCGCTATCTTGGCAGTGGGAGCTTCCTTTGGAGGTGGGAATATGTTCCAGGCCAATCAGGCTTTTGAACAGCTGTCGACCCAGTTCCAAAATTTGGAAGGTAATGGTTTTTGGTTTGGTTTGATTACGGCAATTCTCGTTGGATCGGTAATTATCGGAGGAATAAAGAGCATAGCCAAGGTGACGGAAAAAATAGTCCCCTTTATGGCTACCCTGTATGTATTGGCGGCCCTGACGGTCATACTGCTCAATATAAAGAATATTGGCCCCGCCTTCTCCGCTATCTTTGAGGGTGCCTTTAATCCTGGGGCTTTAAAAGGAGGAATTATCGGGGTCTTGGTAATTGGGTTTCAACGTGCCGCTTTTTCCAATGAAGCTGGTGTGGGTTCTGCGGCCATAGCGCACAGTACCGTTAAAACAAAAAACCCACCTTCCGAGGGATTTGTATCCTTGTTGGAACCGTTTATAGATACCGTGGTGGTGTGTACCCTTACCGCTTTGGTGCTTATCTTTACGGGCCGACATGAAGTTGCAGGCATGGCTGGGGCACAGTTGACCTCCGATGCCTTTGGTAGCGTTATTTCTTGGTTTCCCTATGTGCTAAGTGTAGCGGTCTTCCTTTTTGCTTTTTCTACCATGATTTCTTGGTCCTATTATGGAATGAGGGCGTGGACCTATCTTTTTGGAAAGAGCAAAAGAACCGAATTGGTTTATAAATTGTTGTTTATGGTCTTCGTGGTGGTGGGAGCTTCCATAAGCCTGGGCGCCGTTCTCGATTTTTCAGATATGATGATCCTTTCCATGTCCGTTCCCAATATCATTGGCCTGTACATTATGTCCGGGGAGGTAAAAGGAGATCTCGATGAATACTGGAGAAAGTTAAAAGCAGGTTTGTTGTATAAAAAACAAAAGGGTTAGAATATTTTTTTACCTTTATATGATTCCGTTGTACTGAACTTGTGACGGTACGGGGTAGAGACCAACTAACTTTATTGAAAGGACCATGGCAACAACTTCCGAATCCTGGGGTTCGCGGATCGGCCTTATTTTGGCGATGGCCGGCAACGCTGTAGGACTGGGCAACTTTCTTAGGTTTCCCGTACAAGCTGTCCAAAACGGTGGTGGTGCCTTTATCATACCTTACTTGATCTGTTTTCTGTTGATGGGAATCCCCCTGTTGTTTATCGAATGGTCATCTGGCCGTTATGGGGGGAAATTTGGGAATCACAGTACCCCATATATCTTGGATTCCATGGTCAAAGGGCGGCTCCTTAAGTATATAGGGGTCTTTGGTATCTTTACCAATTTGGCGATCGTAGCGTATTATGCCTATATAGAATCCTGGACCATTTCCTATGTTTACCATTCGTTATCGGGGACCTTCCAAGGAATGTCCCAAGGTGAGGTAGCGGGTTTCTTCAATTCTTATGTGGACCTGTCGGAGACTACCACGGGAATCCCTTATGAAGCTGTAATTTTCTATGTCCTCTGTTTGGCCTTTAATACCTTTATTCTTTCCAAGGGGCTTAACGGGGTTGAGAAGGTGGCCAAGGTTGGGATGCCGTTGTTGATCTTGTTCGGTGTTCTTTTGGCCATCAAAGGATATACTTTGGGAACTAGTGGGGCATCGGAACTTTTCCCCGACGCCAATGCTTTGGACGGCCTCAATTTTTTGTGGACCCCGCAATTCGATTCGCTGGCGAACCCTAAGGTGTGGTTGGCTGCGGCCGGACAGATATTTTTCACCCTTTCGGTGGGTATGGGGACCATTCATTGCTACGCCGCCTATGTAAAGCCCAAGGACGATATTGCCCTGAACGCCGTTTCCGCTGGTTTTATGAACGGGTTTGTGGAGGTCGTGTTGGGAAGCGCTATCGTAATTCCCATTGCGGCAGGATATCTGGGATTGGATTGGGTAATCAATAATGCAGGGTTTGGGATGGCCTTCCAGACCATGCCCTATCTATTTGAACAATGGGGCCCAACCTTGGCAACGGTTGGGGGCGTCATGTGGTTCGGGCTATTATTTTTTGCGGGGATAACCAGTTCCTTGGCCATGGGAACTCCCTGGATGGGCTTTATGCGGGACGAGTTTGGTTGGAACAGGACCAAGGGCGCTTGGTCCTTTGGAGGATTGGCACTTATCTTGGGCCTGCCCACGGTTTTCTTCTACAATCAAGGAGTGTTCGACGATTATGATTTTTGGGCCGGGACGGTAAGTTTGGTGACATTTGCGTTTTTTGAGGTGATTTTGTTTGCTTGGATTTTTGGAATGGATAAAGGTTGGAGGGAGATAAACAGCGGGTCCGATATAAAGATACCCTTGGCTTATAGATTTATAATCAAATTTATTACGCCGTTGCTCCTGGGGTGGGTATTCTTTTCCAGTATTCCCAATATCGTGGATACGATTCTCCATAAGGATACCTTTAACAATTCGGCCTTTGCCGATGAATATTATGCGGAAAATTTTGAGACTTCAGGGGCCGCCGCCGGTAAAGTGGTGGAGTCCGATAAGCATTCCGTGAAGTTTGCCTTTCAGAATATTCGTAAAAAATATGATAAAGTAACCAAAAGTTCGATAGAGGAACCTTTTACGGACTACAAGGAATATCGGTTTAAGGACGACCAGCTCGTAACCGTACAAAAGGGGGAAGTTGTAAAACCGGGCGAAGTTATTGCCAAGGGATCCTTTACCAACAAGGTGTTTTATAAGAATTTGGGGAGAATGATACTCCTGGGATTATTTATGTTCATTTCATTTTTGGTATATTTAGCTTTTAGAAAACGAAGAAAGGAAGGGAGGGCCACACTATGAGCACAGCAGCATTGACAACCATGATTTTGGCGCAAGGATTTTTTACGTTCTTCGCTGTTTATTTTTTTTATAGGGTGATGACCACTCCTCCCAAAAAAGAACCGGATTCCTATTCCGAAAATGACGATGATGAGGTAGCCCGACAAAGCCAATAAAGTTGTGGGGAGAAAGGACAACAAATCCCAATTCAAATTTAACAAGCAGGAACGCAGTGGGATTTTCTTTTTACTGCTTATAATCGTGCTGCTACAAGTTGGCTATTATGTCTTCAATCGGTTTGGGCGGACAAACGCAAAGGACCCAATTACGATCGACCTGGAACTTCAGTCCAAGATCGATTCGCTCAAGAATCTAGCTTCCCAAAAGGATTCGATCAAAATTTATCCGTTTAATCCTAATTTCATCACCGATTACAAGGGATATGTTTTGGGTATGTCGGCTGATGAGATCGATAGGCTGCTTGCTTATAGAAAGCAGAACAACTATGTAAATTCTCCTGAGGATTTTCAAAAGGTCACCAAGGTTTCTGACAGTCTGCTAGATGCCATTTCCCCCTATTTTAAATTCCCGGAATGGACACAAGTGGGTAAGCGGTCTGCAGTAGGAAGTAGCCAGTCGACGGTCCCCAGTATGCAGAATTCCAATCCGGCCAATTCAAATGGTAACGCAAGCAACTCCTCCCCTGCGGGGAGGTCAGGTGGGGACATAGCCATTAAAGACCTAAACACCGTTACGGCCGAGGAACTAAAGACCATCAATGGAATAGGGGACAAATTATCTGCCCGTATCGTTAAATTTAGGGAACTCCTAGGTGGATTTCTGATTGATGAACAATTGTACGATGTCTACGGACTTAGTCCCGAAGTGGCAGAAAAAGCCTTAAAAAGATATAAGGTGCTCAGTCCGCCTCACATCAGCAAGATCAATATTAACACTGCCTCGGCAACAGAATTGGCAAAATTGGTGTATATTCCTTACAAAGTAGGGCAAAGGATCGTGGAATATAGGGCAAAGGTTGGCACAATTAAATCATATAGTGAATTAACTCAAATTGAAGATTTCCCATCCGACAAGATTGATAGAATTAAACTATATTTGGCCCTCTAAAAATGCTTGGAATGGTTGAAAATGCGATGTCGACATTAAGTTTTGATTACTCGGAAACCCAGAAAATGGTTGCTGCTTCCGCAAATGAATTTGCGGAACAATATATAAGACCCTTTGTTATGGAATGGGATGAGGCCCAGACCTTTCCGTTAGAGGTCTTTAAAAAGGCCGGCGAAATGGGGTTTATGGGAGTCCTGGTACCCCAGGAACTTGGGGGATCGGGATTGGGCTATCATGAATATATCGCGATTATCGAGGAGATTTCCAAAATTGACCCCTCTATAGGATTATCGATAGCGGCGCACAATTCCTTGTGTACCAACCATATTTTAACTTTTGGAACGGATCGACAAAAGCAGTTGTGGATTCCTAAATTGGCAACGGCCGAATGGTTGGGTGCTTGGGGACTAACCGAGCACAACACAGGTTCGGACGCCGGTGGGATGTCCACTACCGCCATAAAGGACGGTGGGTCTTGGGTCCTGAACGGAGCAAAAAACTTTATTACCCATGGCAAAAGTGGGGATATTGCCGTCGTGATCGCAAGGACGGGGGAGAAAGGGGACAGCCGGGGAATGACCGCTTTTGTAATTGAAAAGGGAACACCGGGATTTACAAGCGGCAAGAAGGAAAACAAGTTGGGAATGCGAGCTAGTGAAACCGCTGAACTCATTTTTGACAATTGTAGAATACCGGACGATAACCGCTTGGGTAAAATTGGGGATGGTTTTAAACAATCCATGAAAATTTTGGATGGTGGCCGGATATCCATTGGCGCCCTGTCTTTGGGCATTGCAAAGGGAGCTTATGAGGCCGCGTTGAAATATTCCAAGGAACGGGTGCAGTTTGGTAAACCGATCAGTGAATTTCAAGGTATTTCCTTTAAACTTGCCGACATGGCGACCGAAATTGAAGCCTCGGAACTTTTATTGCACAAAGCCGCCTTTTTGAAAAACGAAGACCGGCAAATGACCAAGGCCAGCGCCATGGCCAAGATGTACGCCTCGGAAGTCTGCGTGAGGGTAGCCAATGAAGCCGTCCAGATCCATGGAGGTTACGGGTATATTAAGGACTTCCCCGTCGAGAAATTTTATAGGGACTCCAAATTGTGTACCATAGGGGAGGGGACTACGGAAATTCAAAAAGTGGTTATCTCCAGAAATATTTTGAAATAGTTTTTAGTTATTCGTTTTTTATTTTAAATTTGCACTCCCGTTCCGATGACGTTCGGAAATAGCGGGACAAATCATTAAAGAAAGGAGGTTGTAGCCCATGTTAATTATACCGATTAAAGAAGGAGAGAATATAGATAGGCCGCTAAAGCGTTTTAAGCGAAAGTTCGATAAAACCGGCACTATGCGTCAATTGAGAAAGCGTCAGCAGTTCACAAAACCATCTGTGGAACGCAGAGCAATGATTCAAAAGGCACAATATATCCAAGGACTTAGAAACCAAGAAGAAATATAGGTTGTAAATACCTAATTCAGGATAAGTTTAAATCCCGTTCACCGATAGATTCGGTGGATGGGATTTTTATTTTTCATATGTCAAGGCTTTAACCGTTTGCTTTCGTAACTTTGGGATAGAATTGTTACCATGGCTATCCCATCTTTCCTTGCTTATCTTTCCCTCGAAAAAAAATATTCGCCGCTTACCGTCAGGGCCTATAGTGGGGATTTGGAAGATTATGCCCGTTTTTGCCTGGTAGAATATCAAATTAGTGACCTGGAAAAAGTGGAGTATGGCATTATTAGAAGTTGGATCGTACAGTTGTCCAACTCCCAACTCTCCAATCGATCTATAAATCGCAAATTATCCTCCCTAAAGGCCTACTATAAGTTTTTGCTTAAAATAGGAGTGATCGAAATAAGCCCCCTTGCCCGACATCGATCTTTAAAGACACCGAAGAAAGTGGAAGTTCCGTTCTCGGAGTCAGAAATGGACAAGGTGCTGCTCCAAATTCCCTTTGATGATAATTTTGAGGGGGTCCGGGACCGACTGATCATTGAATTGTTATATGCTACCGGAATTCGTCGGTCGGAATTGGTCAATTTAAAAATGACCCAGATAGATCTATCCTCAAAAACCATAAAGGTGATCGGAAAGCGAAATAAGGAACGAATTGTGCCCTTGCTGGACTCTACGGTCCATTTTATGGAGGCCTACATAAGGGAAAGAAATGACCTTGTTGAAATAGCGGATAAAGCCCAACTTTTTTTGTTGAAATCGGGCAATAAAATATATGAAACCCTTGTTTATAGAATTATAAATAAGTATTTTAGTCTTGTGTCCCCCAAGGTAAAAAAGAGCCCACATATCCTAAGGCATACTTTTGCAACGCACATGCTAAACAAGGGCGCGGACCTTAACTCCGTAAAGGAATTGTTGGGGCATTCCAGTTTGGCGTCCACCCAGGTTTATACGCATACCAGTATAGCCGAACTAAAGAAAGTACATGGGTCCTCCCATCCTAGAAGCAGGAAATAAGTTTTTTGTTTAACTTTTATTAAAACCTTGATCTATGAAAGTAAATGCGCAATCAGTTAATTTTAATGCAGATGTTAAACTTATCGATTTTGTTCAGAACCGATTAAACAAATTGGATCAGTATTATGACAAGGTAGTGCAATCGGATGTATATCTAAAAGTGGAGAAAACAAGTTCAAAGGAAAATAAAATAGTAGAGATAACGGTCCATGTCCCCAAGGATATGTACATCGTAAAAAAACAATGTAAGTCGTTTGAGGAGGCCGTCGATACCGCCTGTAGTTCCTTGGAAAGGAAGTTGGTAAAAAGAAAGGAAAAATTAAGGGCAAATGCCTAATGAAAATTTTTCTTAAATTGTTTTGATTAAAAAAATATTTATCTACATTTGCAGTCCGTTAGAAATAGCGGACTTTTTTTGTGTTAAAAAGAGGTTGAAAAGCCGATGTAGCTCAGCTGGCTAGAGCAGCTGATTTGTAATCAGCAGGTCGTGGGTTCGAGTCCCTCTATCGGCTCAAAAAAAATAGGAATTACAATTTGTTTTCCTGTTTTTATTAAGGGTCGTAAAACGTCCGGGACGAGAAGTTTATCCCGAGCGCCCGCCTGAACGGCGAGAGTCGGGCAGGTAGTCGAGGAAAGTCCCTCTATCGGCTCACTAATTCAGGATTTTGTTCTGGATTATAAATTGGAAAGGAGGAGGGCAGATGCCTCTTGGTTCATTGAAAAAATTGAAAAATAATTGCGAATTTTGCGTTCAAAATTCATGATTTAAAAAGGGGAGATACTCAAGCGGCCAACGAGGGCAGACTGTAAATCTGCTGACTACGTCTTCGCAGGTTCGAATCCTGCTCTCCCCACAAGTGCGGTTGCACAGGTTTCCCCGAGGTTTCGGGACTGCATTCCCCACTGGACAATTCGGAATTCTAGAATTCCGGATTAAGAATGATAAGGTTTTGTGTTGAAATATCGTAGTTCATTAAAATATTGAAAATCATAATTTTGAATTCGTAATTCATAATTATTAATTGCGGGAGTAGCTCAGTTGGTAGAGCGTCAGCCTTCCAAGCTGAATGTCGCCGGTTCGAACCCGGTCTCCCGCTCTAAAGTTCTTTTAAAATTGAAGGTACGGAATGTTCGTATTTTCATTAACAGATGAAAGACATTGCAAATCCTACGGTTAAGGGAAATGTGGTGATGCCCGTCTGTATGGGCAGACTGTCGAAATTAAGCCGGCTAGCACCTCCTGGATGTAGTAAGGATGGGTCTCCCTCACTTTTAAAAGTTGGTTAAAAGTTAATGTCGTTTGTAAAAACCTTGAACTTGAAACTTTAAACCTGAAACCTAAAAAAGCCGGTGTAGCTCAGGGGTAGAGCGTTTCCTTGGTAAGGAAGAGGTCATGAGTTCAAATCTCATCATTGGCTCAATTAAGGCATAATATTGTACACTAATATAAACTAAGATTAAAATTCATTAAACATGGCAAAGGCAACATTTGATCGTTCCAAACCGCACTTAAATATAGGTACTATTGGACACGTGGATCACGGTAAAACTACATTGACTGCCGCTATTACTACGGTATTGGCAAACGCAGGACTATCCGAAAAGAGAAGTTTCGATTCTATCGATAACGCTCCAGAGGAAAAAGAAAGAGGTATTACCATCAACACGTCGCACGTTGAATATTCTACCGCTAATCGTCACTACGCCCACGTTGACTGTCCTGGTCACGCGGATTACGTTAAGAACATGGTTACTGGTGCTGCGCAAATGGACGGTGCAATTTTGGTTGTCGCCGCTACCGATGGTCCTATGCCGCAAACCCGTGAGCACATCCTTTTGGGTAGGCAAGTAGGTATTCCAAGAATGGTCGTGTTCATGAACAAAGTGGATATGGTTGATGACGATGAGCTTTTGGAGCTTGTTGAGATGGAAATCAGGGAATTGCTATCTTTCTATGAATATGATGGTGACAACGGACCTGTAATTGCCGGTTCTGCTTTGGGTGCACTCAATGGTGAACAAAAATGGGTAGATACCGTAATGCAATTGATGGATGCTGTTGATAGCTGGATCGAATTGCCACAAAGGGACGTTGATAAGCCTTTCTTGATGCCTGTTGAAGATGTATTTACAATTACTGGTCGTGGTACGGTTGCTACCGGACGTATCGAAACTGGTGTTGCCAATACGGGTGATGCTGTTGAGATTATCGGGATGGGAGCTGAGAAATTGACTTCTACCGTTACTGGTGTTGAGATGTTCCGTAAGATTTTGGATCGTGGTGAAGCTGGTGATAACGTAGGTATTCTTTTGAGAGGTATTGAAAAATCCCAGATCAAAAGAGGGATGGTAATCTGTAAGCCAGGTTCCGTTAAGCCTCACGCCAAATTCAAAGCAGAGGTTTATATCCTTAAGAAAGAAGAAGGTGGTCGTCACACTCCGTTCCACAATAACTATCGTCCCCAGTTCTATGTTAGAACTACCGATGTTACCGGAACAATTAATCTTCCTGACGGAGTAGAAATGGTAATGCCAGGGGATAACCTTACAATTACCGTTGATCTATTGTCTCCAATCGCACTTAGCGTTGGTCTGCGTTTCGCTATCCGTGAAGGTGGTAGAACCGTAGGTGCTGGACAGGTTACCGAGATTATTGATTGATCTTAAATTATAAAATTGCATTTAAGGGTGTCCCAACATTTAAACTGTAGGGATACCTTTAAATGTAAATATAAACAGGTGTAGTCCATCCCAGTGGTTATTGGGCATGGGGCACCGCAAAAACGGGTGTAGCTCAGTTGGTAGAGCACTGGTCTCCAAAACCAGGTGTCGGGAGTTCGAGCCTCTCCTCCCGTGCTTAATTGTCCTTGATTCCTAAGGAAACATTTAGACCAATTATGTACTATTTTCCCAAGGAAAGTGAAAAAATGTAGATCGATAATTGCTTCTGCTCCACTTTTTAACCATTTAGAAAATCGATTGCAACATGATAACATATATAAAGGAATCCTATCTAGAACTTAAGAACCACGTTACGCTGCCCCCGAGGTCGGAATCTACCAATCTTATGGTTGTGGTTGCCGTATTTTCGATATTGTTCGCTTTGGCCACTTGGGGAGTAGACAGCCTTTTTGGTAAAATGGTACAATTCTATTTCAAAAAGTTAATTGGTTAAAGCAGGTTCTATGTCAGAAGTATTGGATAAGAAATGGTATGTGGTTAGGGCCGTAAGTGGTCAGGAAAACAAGATTAAGGGCTATATCGAGGCAGAGGTCGCCCGACTTGGTTTTTCAGATTACTTGGAGGATGTTTTGGTCCCTACCGAAAAGGTTGTCCAGATTAGAAACGGTAAAAAAATAAACAAGGAAAGGGTATATTTTCCCGGATATATCATGATAAAGGCCAATCTCGGAGGTGAGATGGTGCATATTATTAGATCTATCACCAATGTGATCGGATTTTTGGGCGAGACCAAAGGAGGGGACCCGGTACCTTTGCGGAAATCAGAAGTAAATAGGATGCTCGGTAAGGCAGATGAGCTGGCGGTCAATACCGATAGTGTTGCCATTCCTTTCGTTCTAGGGGAAACCATAAAAGTTATAGATGGTCCGTTCAATGGTTTTAACGGAACGGTCGAAAAAATCAATGAGGAAAAACGCAAGCTGGAGGTGATGGTGAAGATTTTCGGAAGAAAAACTCCCTTGGAGCTCAGCTATATGCAGGTAGAAAAAGTATAAGAAGAACTGTTACATATATCAAAGTTGTATTGCTTCCAAATTAATGCAACTTCAATTTAATTTAAAACAATGGCAAAAGAAGTAAGTAAAGTAGTTAAGCTACAAGTTAGGGGAGGTGCAGCGAATCCGTCGCCACCGGTTGGACCCGCTTTAGGTGCTGCCGGTGTTAACATCATGGAATTCTGTAAGCAGTTCAACGCGCGTACACAGGATAAACCAGGCAAAGTATTGCCAGTTGCTATCACGGTATACAAGGATAAGTCGTTCGACTTTATTGTAAAAACACCGCCAGCGGCAGTTCAACTTATGGAAGCGGCTAAGGTTAAAAAAGGATCTGGCGAACCTAACAGAAACAAAGTTGCAAGTGTGTCTTGGGATCAAATCAAGGCTATTGCAGAGGACAAAATGGTAGATTTAAATGCCTTTACCACGGAATCGGCTATGAGCATGGTTGCGGGTACGGCAAGATCCATGGGTCTAAAAGTTTCAGGAACTAGACCTTTTTAAAACCTTAAAAGCAATTTAGAATGGCAAAATTAACAAAAAAGCAAAAAGAGGCCCATGCAAAAATAGATAAGAGCAAGCTCTATTCTATCACTGAGGGATCTGTTTTGGTAAAAGAAATAACCAATGCAAAATTCGACGCATCCGTCGATATCGCCGTCAGATTGGGCGTAGATCCCAGAAAGGCGAACCAAATGGTGCGTGGTGTCGTTACCCTACCACATGGAACAGGTAAGGATGTGAAGGTTTTGGCTTTGGTAACCCCAGATAAAGAGGCTGAAGCTAAGGAAGCTGGCGCTGATTTTGTAGGATTGGACGAATATTTGGAGAAAATAAAGAACGGTTGGACAGATGTTGATGTAATCATCACCATGCCAAGCGTAATGGGTAAATTAGGTCCCTTGGGACGTATTTTGGGCCCCCGTGGCCTTATGCCCAACCCAAAGACTGGAACCGTTACTATGGATGTAGCTAAAGCTGTGGCCGAAGTAAAAGCAGGTAAAATCGATTTTAAGGTAGATAAGACGGGAATCGTACACGCAGCTATTGGAAAGGTTTCCTTTTCTGCCGACAAGATTGCCGGTAATGCCAAGGAATTGTTGGATACCCTGGTAAAACTTAAGCCCGCGGCGTCTAAAGGTATCTACATGAAGACCATTTACCTATCCAGTACCATGAGTCCAAGTATTCAACTAGACCCAAAATCAGTTTAACTGGTAGTTTAAAAATTTCATTATGACTAGAGAAGAAAAACATAACGTTATACAAGATTTAACTGCCCAGTTATCCGAGAGTTCCACAATTTACCTTGCGGATATCTCTGGGTTGAATGCCTTGAACACTACGGAATTGAGAAGGGCCTGTTTTAAGGCCAACTTAAAACTGGCGGTAGTTAAGAATACCTTGCTTGCAAAAGCAATGGAAGCATCTGATAAGGATTTTGGGGAACTACCCGACGTATTGAAGGGTAATACCTCCTTGATTCTGTCCGACACGGGAAATGCCCCTGCAAAGCTGATCAAAGCCTTTAGGAAAAAATCAGATAGGCCCTTATTGAAGGGAGCCTATATCATGGAGTCCATTTACATTGGTGATAACCAATTGGATGCCTTGGTGGATATTAAATCCAAAGAAGAGCTGATCGGGGATATTGTTGCCTTGTTGCAATCCCCTGCCAAGAATGTTATCTCCGGACTTAAATCCGGTGGTGGAAAACTTGCGGGAATCCTGAAGACCTTATCAGAGAAATAATAAGTACGCACTCAAAACAATTATATTTTTAAAATTTTATTAAACGATAGAAAAATGGCAGATTTAAAAAATTTCGCAGAACAATTGGTTAACTTGACCGTAAAGGAAGTAAATGAGTTGGCTACAATTTTAAAAGATGAGTACGGTATCGAGCCCGCTGCTGCTGCAGTTGCAGTTGCTGCTGGTGGTGCCGCCGAAGCTGGTGAAGCCGCTGAGGAAAAATCAGAATTTGATGTAATCCTTAAAGCAGCCGGTCCTTCTAAATTGGCCGTAGTTAAATTGGTTAAGGAATTGACCGGACTAGGTTTAAAAGAAGCCAAGGATATTGTTGATAGCGCACCAAAACCGATCAAAGAAGGTATTTCTAAAGATGAGGCTGAAGGTATCGTAAAATCATTGGAAGAAGCCGGAGCAGAAGTTGAGCTTAAATAATAGCACAGCAATATTATTTTTGGTTTAGGTCTATCCGCTTTGAGCGGTTAGACCTAAACCTATTTTAGGCATATAAAGATGTATGCCCCCCGTTTTTTAGTATTCACATTCAAAATTTTGTCCATTGATGTTCACAAATCAGACTGAGAGAATAAGTTTTGCATCCGCTAAGAACATACCGAACTACCCGGATTTCTTGGACATTCAGATAAAATCGTTTCAAGATTTCTTTCAACTTGAAACTAAATCTGACGAACGGGAAAATGAAGGTTTATACAATACCTTCATGGAAAACTTCCCAATTACAGATACACGAAACCAGTTCGTTTTAGAGTTCCTAGACTATTTTATTGATCCCCCGAGGTATTCCATCCAGGAATGTATCGAGCGGGGCCTTACCTATAGTGTTCCTCTAAAAGCACGGTTAAAGTTGTATTGTACAGACCCGGAACACGAGGATTTTGAGACCATTGTCCAAGATGTTTATTTGGGTACCATACCCTATATGACGCCTAGCGGTACTTTTGTAATCAACGGGGCCGAGCGTGTAGTGGTTTCGCAGTTGCACCGTTCTCCAGGGGTGTTCTTTGGTCAATCTTTCCATGCAAATGGAACTAAATTGTATTCTGCCAGGGTAATCCCGTTTAAGGGTTCTTGGATAGAATTTGCTACCGATATCAATGGCGTTATGTACGCTTATATCGATAGAAAGAAAAAATTACCGGTTACTACCTTGTTCCGCGCCATTGGTTTTGAGCGTGACAAGGATATTTTGGAGATTTTTGATCTTTCCGAAGAGATAAAGGTTACCCAAGCCGGACTTAAGAAAGTATTGGGCCGCAAATTGGCCGCAAGGGTGCTGAACACTTGGCACGAGGATTTTGTGGATGAGGATACGGGTGAGGTTGTTTCCATTGAAAGGAACGAGATTATCCTTGATAGGGATACCGTTCTGGAAAAAGACCACATCAACGAAATTTTGGAGGCCGATGTTAAGACCATCCTTTTGCATAAGGAGAATAATGCGCAGAGCGATTATGCCATAATCCACAACACCTTGCAAAAGGATCCAACGAACTCCGAAAAGGAAGCCGTTGAACATATCTACAGACAATTGCGTAACGCCGAGCCGCCCGATGAGGAAACAGCGAGGGGTATAATTGATAAATTGTTCTTCTCCGATCAGCGCTACAACCTCGGTGAGGTGGGCCGTTACAGAATGAACAAAAAATTGGGTCTTGATATCGGAATGGACAAGCAGGTGCTTACCAAGGAGGATATTATTACCATCATTAAATATTTGATCGAGCTTATCAACTCCAAAGCGGAGATCGATGATATCGATCACCTTTCCAACCGTCGTGTACGTACCGTTGGGGAGCAGTTGTCCCAACAGTTCGGCGTGGGCCTTGCCCGTATGGCAAGGACCATCCGTGAGCGTATGAACGTTCGGGACAACGAGGTGTTTACCCCTATAGATTTGATCAACGCCAAGACCTTGTCTTCCGTGATCAACTCGTTCTTTGGTACCAACCAGTTATCCCAGTTTATGGACCAGACCAATCCGTTGGCCGAGATTACCCATAAGCGAAGGTTATCTGCCCTTGGGCCAGGTGGACTCTCAAGGGAGCGCGCCGGATTTGAGGTTCGTGACGTTCACTATACCCACTACGGTAGGTTATGTCCTATAGAAACTCCGGAAGGACCGAATATTGGACTTATTTCTTCCTTGGCAGTTTTTGCCAAGGTAAATCCAATGGGTTTCTTGGAAACGCCCTATAGGAAAGTGAACAATGGAAAAGTGGATACCAAGGAATTCATCTATCTAAGCGCTGAGGAAGAGGAAGGAATGAAAATTTCCCAAGCGAACATTCCTTTAAAGGGCGATGGTACTATAGACAGGGAAAAGGTTATTGCCCGGGAAGAAGGCGATTTTCCTGTCGTTGACCCATCGGAAATCAATTACACCGATGTGGCGCCCAACCAGATTGCCTCTATCTCCGCTTCCCTGATTCCTTTCTTGGAACACGATGATGCAAACAGGGCCCTGATGGGATCCAACATGATGCGGCAGGCCGTTCCATTGCTAAAACCAGAGTCCCCTATCGTAGGTACCGGTTTGGAAAGACAGGTAGCTTCGGATTCCAGGGTACTGATCAATGCTGAAGGGGATGGTACCATTGAATATGTGGATTCACAAAAGATTACCATCAAATACAATAGGACGGAAGAAGAGCGGTTGGTAAGCTTTGAGGACGATTCCAAGACCTATAACCTGGTAAAATTTAGGAAGACGAACCAAGGAACTTCCATCAACCTGAAGCCAATTGTCAAAAAAGGCGACAAGGTGAAAAAAGGTCAGGTACTTTGTGAGGGTCAAGCCTACGAGAGTGGTGAACTTGCTTTGGGTAGAAACCTAAAAGTAGCGTTTATGCCTTGGAAAGGGTATAACTTTGAGGATGCTATCGTAATTTCCGAAAAAGTGGTACGCGAGGATATCTTTACCTCCATCCATATAGATGAATATTCCTTGGAAGTAAGGGATACTAAACTGGGTGCCGAGGAATTGACAAATGATATTCCCAACGTTTCCGAGGAAGCTACCAAGGATTTGGACGAGTACGGTATGATCCGTATCGGTGCCGAGGTAAAACCTGGGGACATCCTAATCGGTAAGATCACCCCGAAAGGAGAATCCGATCCAACCCCTGAGGAAAAATTATTGCGTGCCATCTTTGGGGACAAAGCTGGTGATGTAAAGGATGCTTCACTAAAGGCATCCCCATCCTTAAGAGGTGTGGTTATCGACAAAAAACTTTTCTCTAGATCGGTAAAGGACAAGCGTAAGCGTTCCGAGGATAAAGAAGAATTGGCCAAATTGGATTTGGAATACGAGGTGAAGTTTCAACAATTGAAAGATATCCTTATCGAAAAATTGTTCACGTTGGTAAACGGTAAGACTTCTCAAGGTGTATTGAACGATCTTGGCGAAGAGGTGCTTCCAAAAGGGAAGAAATACACCATGAAAATGTTGAACGCCGTTGACGATTTCGCCCATTTGGTGGGTGGAAGCTGGACCACCGATAAAGAGAACAACGAGTTGGTGACCGATCTTTTGCACAACTATAAGATTAAATTGAACGACCTTCAAGGAAACCTAAGAAGGGATAAGTTTACCATTTCCGTTGGGGATGAACTGCCTGCAGGCATTATGAAGTTGGCGAAGGTTTATATCGCCAAGAAGCGTAAGCTTAAAGTGGGCGATAAAATGGCGGGACGTCACGGTAACAAAGGTATTGTTGCCCGTATCGTTCGTCATGAGGATATGCCTTTCTTGGAGGATGGAACTCCGGTGGATATCGTTCTTAACCCACTTGGGGTACCTTCTAGGATGAACATTGGTCAGATTTATGAGACCGTTCTTGGTTGGGCCGGACAAAAATTGGGTACAAAATATGCGACCCCGATTTTTGATGGAGCTACCTTGGACCAGATCAATAAGTACACCGATGAGGCAGGTATTCCAAGATTTGGACATACCCACCTATACGATGGGGGTACCGGACAGCGATTTGACCAGGCGGCAACGGTTGGTGTGATCTATATGCTGAAACTCGGACACATGGTAGACGATAAGATGCATGCACGTTCCATAGGACCGTATTCATTGATCACGCAGCAACCTTTGGGCGGAAAGGCCCAATTTGGAGGTCAGCGATTTGGAGAGATGGAAGTTTGGGCATTGGAAGCCTATGGCGCATCCGCTACACTAAGGGAAATATTGACGGTTAAGTCCGATGACGTTATCGGACGGGCCAAGACATATGAATCCATTGTGAAAGGAGAAACCATGCCAGAACCCGGCTTGCCAGAATCATTCAACGTTTTGATGCACGAACTTAAGGGATTAGGTTTGGACATCCGTTTGGAAGAATAAGGGCTTGAACGCTATTTGTATACTCATTTTTAATTTACTTTCACCATATTGTTATGGCTAGACTAAAAGATAATAATCCAATTAAAAGGTTCGATAAAATTTCCATCGGATTGGCCTCACCAGAATCTATTCTGGCAGAGTCCAGAGGTGAGGTTTTAAAGCCTGAAACTATTAACTATAGAACCCACAAACCAGAGCGCGATGGACTTTTCTGCGAGCGTATTTTTGGTCCTGTCAAGGATTATGAATGTGCCTGTGGCAAGTACAAGCGTATACGTTACCGCGGTATCGTTTGTGACCGTTGTGGGGTAGAGGTTACCGAGAAAAAAGTACGTAGGGATAGGGTAGGACACATCAATTTGGTGGTTCCTGTCGCCCATATCTGGTATTTTAGATCGCTTCCCAACAAAATAGGTTACCTATTGGGATTGCCTTCCAAGAAATTGGATATGATCATTTACTACGAGCGTTATGTGGTCATTCAGCCAGGTAATGCCAAAGGTCCCGAAGGTGAGGATATCCAAAAAATGGATTTTCTGACCGAGGAGGAATATCTGAATATTTTGGAGACCCTTCCACAGGACAATCAATATTTGGAAGATAACGACCCCAACAAGTTTATAGCCAAAATGGGGGCGGAGTGTCTTATAGACCTATTGGCCCGTATTGATCTTAACGAACTTTCTTACGAACTTAGGCACAAGGCAAATACGGAGACTTCCAAACAAAGGAAGACCGAGGCGCTAAAAAGGCTTCAGGTAGTGGAATCGCTACGCGAATCCCAAGACAATAGGGAGAACCGTCCGGAATGGATGATCATGAAAGTAATCCCCGTTATTCCACCAGAACTTAGACCATTGGTGCCATTGGATGGTGGACGTTTTGCCACGTCCGATTTGAACGACCTGTACAGAAGGGTTATCATCCGTAACAACCGTCTAAAACGATTGGTCGAAATTAAAGCTCCCGAGGTAATTCTTAGGAACGAAAAGCGGATGTTGCAAGAATCCGTTGATTCTTTGTTCGACAATACCAGAAAAGCTTCTGCTGTAAAAACAGAGTCCAACAGGCCATTGAAATCCCTTTCGGATTCCTTGAAAGGAAAGCAGGGCCGTTTCCGTCAAAACCTTTTGGGAAAACGGGTGGATTATTCGGCTCGTTCGGTAATCGTCGTTGGACCAGAAATGAAATTGTTCGAATGCGGTCTGCCAAAAGATATGGCAGCGGAACTTTATAAGCCTTTTGTAATCCGTAAGTTGATTGAGAGAGGGATTGTAAAAACCGTTAAATCTGCCAAGAAAATAATAGATAAGAAAGAGCCCGTAGTTTGGGATATTCTAGAGAACGTGCTTAAAGGTCACCCAGTTTTACTTAACCGGGCCCCTACATTGCACCGTTTGGGTATCCAGGCCTTCCAGCCAAAATTGATCGAAGGTAAGGCAATACGACTGCATCCCTTGGTATGTACCGCATTTAACGCGGATTTTGATGGGGATCAAATGGCCGTTCACTTGCCATTGGGCCCCGAGGCTATATTGGAGGCACAACTGTTAATGTTGGCTTCCCATAACATCCTGAATCCAGCCAATGGTTCCCCAATCACCGTACCATCACAGGATATGGTGTTGGGTCTATATTATATGACCAAAGAAAGAAAATCTACCCCAGAAGAAAACGTTCAGGGGGAAGGGCTTACTTTTTATTCCGATGAGGAAGTGGTTATCGCATTTAACGAAGGCCGATTGGACCTGAATGCGGGTATCAAGGTCAGGACCAAGGATTTTAACGAGGAAGGACAATTGGTAAGCCAGATCATTACCACTACTACGGGAAGGGTGCTGTTCAATATGGTAGTGCCCGAGCAAGCCGGTTATGTAAACGAGGTATTGAACAAAAAATCGTTGCGGGATATTATCGGTAGAATCCTTAATGTTACCGATGTACCTACCACAGCCGATTTCTTGGACAAGATAAAGACCATGGGTTATGAGTTTGCCTTCAAAGGCGGATTGTCCTTTAGCTTGGGCGATATTATTATTCCCAAGGAAAAGCCGGAAATGATCGCCGATGCAAATGAGCAGGTAGATGGTATTATGGCAAACTATAACATGGGACTTATTACCAACAATGAGCGTTACAACCAGGTTATCGACGTCTGGACCTCGACCAATGCCCTGCTTACGGAATTGGCAATGAAGCGTATCCGGGAAGACAAACAAGGTTTCAACTCGGTTTATATGATGTTGGATTCAGGGGCGAGGGGTTCCAAGGAACAGATTCGCCAGCTTACAGGTATGCGCGGATTGATGGCGAAACCTAAAAAATCGACCGCTGGAGGGGGAGAAATCATTGAGAACCCGATTTTGTCCAACTTTAAGGAAGGTTTGTCCATTTTGGAATATTTTATCTCTACCCACGGAGCTAGAAAAGGTCTTGCAGATACCGCATTGAAAACTGCGGATGCGGGTTACCTAACACGGCGATTGGTAGATGTATCCCAAGATGTGATCATAAATATAGAGGATTGCGAGACCCTAAGGGGAATCGTGGTGGAAGCCCTGAAGAAAAACGAGGAAATCGTTGAAACTATTGGGGAAAGAATTCTAGGTAGGGTTTCATTGCACGATGTGTATAATCCCTTGACCGAGGAATTGTTGTTAAAGGCAGGCCAAGAAATCTTGGAATCAGATGTCAAGAAAATCGAGGCATCGCCCATTGAGCGTATCGAAGTTCGTTCTGCATTGACTTGTGAGGCACCAAAAGGAATTTGTGCCAAATGTTACGGAAGGAGCCTTTCTACCAATAAGATGGTACAACGGGGCGAAGCCGTTGGTGTAGTTGCCGCACAATCTATCGGGGAACCTGGTACACAGTTGACCCTTAGAACGTTCCACGTGGGTGGTATTGCAGGAAACATCTCCGAGGATAGCAAATTGGAAGCTAAATTTGGCGGTATTGTAGAAATCGAGGATCTAAGAACTGTAAAAGGTTTGGATGGCGAAGGTAAAAATTCTGAAATCGTAATATCCAGAACATCGGAAATTAAGGTTACCGATAGCAAGACAGGGATTACCTTGAGCACCAATAATATCCCTTACGGTTCCCAATTGTTTGTGAAAAATGGGGATAAGATCGCCAAAGGTGATATTATTTGCCAATGGGATCCATATAACGGGGTAATTGTTTCCGAATTCCCTGGCCAAATTACCTATGAGAATATAGAACAAGGGATTACTTATCAAGTAGAGATCGATGAGCAGACCGGATTCCAGGAAAAAGTAATTTCGGAATCCAGGAACAAAAAATTGATCCCTACCTTGTTGATCCAGGATAGTAAGGGCGATATTTTGCGTTCTTATAACCTGCCTGTAGGTTCGCATATCATGGTAGATGATAATGAGAAGATCAAGGAAGGCAAGATTTTGGTCAAGATTCCAAGAAAATCTGCTAAGGCAGGGGATATTACCGGTGGTCTTCCACGGGTAACCGAACTGTTTGAAGCAAGAAACCCATCCAATCCAGCGGTTGTTTCGGAAATTGACGGGGTAGTATCTTTTGGCAAGATCAAAAGGGGTAACCGGGAAATAGTAATCGAATCCAAACTGGGCGAGGTTAAGAAATACTTGGTAAAACTATCCAATCAGATCTTGGTTCAAGAAAATGATTACGTTAGGGCGGGTATGCCACTTTCCGACGGTTCCATTACGCCAGAGGATATTCTGGCCATCAAAGGACCTTCTGCGGTACAGCAATACCTGGTGAACGAAGTACAGGAAGTATATCGTTTACAGGGAGTGAAAATTAACGACAAGCATTTTGAGGTCGTAGTAAGGCAGATGATGCGAAAGGTACGTATAGAGGATCCAGGTGATACCATTTTCTTGGAGAATCAATTGGCGCATAAGGATGATTTTATTCAAGAGAATGATGAGATCTTTGGCAAAAAAGTTGTTGTAGATGCAGGGGATTCCGTAAACCTAAAACCGGGACAAATAATATCGGCCCGTGAGCTTAGGGATGAGAATTCCATTCTAAAACGAACCGATAAAACCTTAGCGACCGCCAGGGATGCCGTTGCTGCAACCGCAACCCCAATTTTGCAAGGTATCACCAGGGCATCATTGCAGACCAAATCCTTTATCTCGGCGGCTTCCTTCCAGGAAACCACCAAGGTATTGAACGAGGCTGCCGTTGCCGGAAAAGTAGATACGTTGGAAGGGTTGAAGGAGAATGTGATCGTAGGCCATAAGATTCCGGCAGGAACCGGTATGAGGGATTACGAGAACATCATCGTAGGTTCCAAGGAAGAGTATGATGAGATCATGGCTCGAAGGGAAGAGTTCAAGTTTTAAGAAATTGGAACATGGCTGAAAAAAGCGAAAATCAAAAACAGATCAATATTGAATTGGACGAGAAAACGGCGGAAGGAATTTATTCCAATCTGGCGATTATCAATCATTCCGTATCCGAATTTGTGGTCGATTTTATCAGTTTGATGCCCGGGGCACCAAAGGCAAAGGTGAAGAGTAGGATCGTGCTTACTCCCCAACATGCCAAAAAGTTCCTCAAGGCACTATCGGATAATGTGCAGCGTTTTGAGAACGCCCATGGAACAATAAAGGATTATGAACAACCTCCCATCCCAATTAATTTTGGGCCTACGGGAGAAGCTTAAAAAAAAGAGCCATTCGTTTACGAATGGCTCTTTTTTTTGGCCTGTCGCCTATGGCTATGCGCCCAATGCGTATGGCGTACAGCATTCAGCGTACAGCGATTTCATTCCCTTATGGCCAGGATTTCATCCATTTCCTGAAGAACGATAATTCCTTCCGGTGTGTTTTCCATGGTGACTTGGTCGTCCGGAAGGTCCGTTCCGGGATAGGATATGGTGTATACCTCGCCTTCGCGTTTCCATCTAAAATCGGTTTGGAATTCCATTTTCTGGTTCACGTATTTGAAATACTTTCCCAAATAGGCATCGTTAAACGTCCACTCCTGACGCGAAGTAAGTTCGCTAGATTTGTTGGTCGAGCTATTGGTGGTGCGGGACCAAATTCCAATTACGGGATCGTTATTTTCGGTAATACGGGTGCAATTGGCACTTCCAATTAGAACCAATAGGGCAATTAATGAAAAAAGCTTTTTCATTTTTGTAGGTTTAGGTGATTTGGTTATTTTCTAACGCTTATTGCTTTGGTTGTATTGTTATATTTCGATGTATGGCATCATAATTTGCCTTTCTTCGTTAAAGTGTTTGTTTTTTTAACATTGCAGGGGTTTTGGCTCGTTCGGGCGACTTCTTTTTACCAATAGGAATATTAGCACAATTAGATTGACATTTATCTTGGGGAGTCCATCCGAATTCTGTTAAAATTCAGTATTTTTACGGCACATATAAATCATATTAAATATTCATATATAATGAGAATTACGATAGTTGGAGCAGGCGCAGTTGGTGCAAGCTGTGCCGAATACATTGCCATCAAAAATTTTGCATCCGAGGTAATATTATTGGATATCAAGGAAGGCTATGCCGAAGGTAAGGCTATGGATCTTATGCAAACTGCTTCCTTAAACGGTTTTGACACCAAGATTACGGGGGTAACAGGTGATTATTCCAAGACGGCCGGTAGCGATATAGCCGTCATTACCTCCGGTATCCCAAGAAAACCTGGTATGACCCGGGAAGAACTTATTGGCATCAATGCCGGTATCGTAAAGGACGTGTCCGCCAACCTGATCAAGCATTCCCCCAATGTGATTCTAATGGTTGTTAGCAACCCTATGGACACTATGACTTATTTGGTGCACAAGACAACCGGTTTGCCAAAGAATAGAATTATAGGTATGGGAGGAGCCTTGGATAGTGCTAGGTTTAAATATCGATTGGCCGAGGCTTTGGGAGCTCCCATCTCCGATGTGGATGGTATGGTAATTGGCGGCCACAGCGATACCGGTATGGTACCCCTGACCCGCCACGCGACCCGAAACAGTATTAAGGTAACCGAATTTTTGTCCGAGGAACGATTGGGCCAGGTGGCTGAAGACACTAAAGTTGGGGGAGCTACCTTGACCAAATTGTTGGGTACCAGCGCTTGGTATGCGCCAGGTGCCGCCGTATCGGGGATGGCCCAAGCAATTGCTTGCGATCAAAAGAAAATGTTCCCTTGTTCTACTTATTTGGAGGGAGAGTACGGTTTAAAGGATATATGCATTGGCGTTCCCGTTATTTTGGGTAAAAACGGAATTGAAAAAATCGTTAAAATAGAATTGAACGATGCCGAGAAGGCCAAAATGCAGGAAAGTGCGGTAGGTGTTAGAAACACCAACAAGCTGTTGCAGTTTTAGTTTTCCGCTATACGGATTGCGCAATGCGCAAAAGGAGCATAAAGGGCATCCCGCCAATGACGGGATGCCCTTTTTATAAATCCAATAAATATATTGTTAGTTCCTATTGGAAATGATATATTTGCACGCTGTTAAAAAATAGTGGAAACAAATCAATTAACCAATGCAGAATAAAGGACTTATAAAGCTTTTTGCCTTTTTGTTTGGGCTGGTGAGCATCTATCAACTTTCCTATACGTTCATTGCCAGTAATGTAGAGAACAAGGCCGAGGCATTTGCCATCAAAAGCATCCCAGATACCGAAGAGGATTATGTGGCCAAAAGAGAGGCCTTGGAGGCCAATTATCTGGATTCTATCGGTAAAAATCCTATTTTGGGCTTTACCACGTATGACGAGGCCAAGAAAAAGGAGCTGAACAAAGGGCTCGACCTTAAAGGAGGGATCAATGTTACTTTGCAGATTTCCGTAAAAGATATACTTAAGGGATTGGCGAACAATTCCAAAAATCCAGTTTTCAATAAGGCCTTGGTCGATGCTGATGCCGCGTCCAAGAACAGTTCTGAAACCTATATCGATCTTTTCTTTCAGGCTTTTGATAAAATAAAGGGAGATACCAAATTGGCATCCCCTGATATTTTTGCCAATAAAGGGATGAGCGACGTCATCAACTTCCAAATGACGGACGATGAGGTTAAACCCATATTGAGAAAAAAGATAGACGAATCCGTAGTTTCCGCTTTTCAGGTACTTAGGGAGCGTATTGATGGTTTTGGAGTAACCCAACCCAATATTCAACGGGAAGGTACTTCGGGCCGTATTTTGGTCGAATTGCCGGGTGCAAGGGATATTGCCCGCGCACAAGACCTTTTGTCCAGTACCGCCCAATTGGAATTTTGGGAAACGTACAAGGCGGATAACCCAAGTATATCCCAATTTTTGATCGCTGCCAATGATAAGTTAAAGTCGCTGGTTACGGAAGAAAAACCGGAGCAGCCAACCAAGCCGGAATCCGAGATAGATTCCTTGCTTTCCGATGTTTCCAAAGATTCTTTGGATATGAACGATATGGCCAGCAATCCGTTGCTGGGCCTGATCAAAGGACCAGGAAGTGGTCATGCCATTGCAAAATTTGCAATACAGGATACGGCCAAGGTTGGGGAATATTTAAGGATGAAGGAAATAAGACGCCTACTTCCTGCCGATCTACAGTTTGTTAAGTTTGCCTGGGAAAGGCCTTCAAAAGACTCCGAAGTCGTAGATCTATACGCCTTAAAATCCAATCGTGATGGTGTCCCAAGGATCAGCGGGGATGTAGTTAGTGATGCCCAAGCCGAATTCGACCAATTTAATAGGCCTGCGGTTACCATGAGCATGAACAGCAAGGGTGCCAAGGAATGGGAAAAATTGACCGGGGACGCTTTTAGCAATCAAACAGGAATCGCTATAGTCTTGGACAACAAGGTGTATACCGCACCAGGAGTTTCTACGGGCCCAATTTCTGGAGGTAGATCAGAAATTACCGGTAATTTCACCGTAAACGAGACCAAGGATATCGCTAACGTTCTTAGGGCAGGTAAGCTTCCAGCTTCGGCTGAGATTATACAATCGGAGATTGTAGGACCTTCTTTGGGGCAAGAGGCTATAGATAGTGGATTTACGTCCTTTATGATCGCCATGGTCATCGTATTGCTTTGGATGATATTCTATTATGGTACTGCGGGGATTTTTGCCGATATCGCCCTGGTTTTTAACATCGTACTTATCTTTGGTGTGTTGGCCAGCCTAAATGCTGTTTTGACGCTGCCTGGAATTGCGGGTATCGTATTGACCATAGGGATGTCCGTGGATGCGAACGTTCTAATATATGAACGTATCAAAGAGGAATTGGCCAAAGGCAAAGGTAAGGCACAGTCCATCGCCGATGGTTTTAGCAATGCCCTATCCTCTATTTTGGATGCCAACATTACTACTGGACTAACGGCATTGGTGCTGCTGATTTTTGGTACGGGCCCCATTAAAGGTTTTGCTACCACTTTAATAATCGGTATTTTAACTTCCTTGTTTACGGCTATCTTCGTCACTAGAATGTTGGTGGATTGGTATAGTTCGGGCAAGGAAAGAAGACTTGATTTCTCTACCCCACTGACCAAGAACCTCTTTCAAAATGTTAATATTGATTGGTTGGGAAAAAGAAAGATCGCTTATGTCTTCTCTTCCATTATGATTCTCATCAGCCTTATTTCCTTGTTTACACAGGGATTACAGCAGGGTGTTGATTTTATCGGTGGCCGTTCCTATCAGATCCGATTTGAAAAAGTGGTGAACCCTTCGGAGATTGCATCCGAGCTGAATACTGTTTTTGGTAGCGGCACCAATGTAAAGACTTATGGGGATGCCAACCAGATCATGGTAACCACGGCTTACAAGGTAGACGTCGAAGGTATTGAAGTAGATAATGAAATACAGAACAAGCTGTATACCTCGCTTCAAAAATATTTGCCCGATGGTACAAGTTTTCAAGATTTTACTGCTGGTAGCAGCGGTAAGAACATCGGAATACTGCAATCCATAAAAGTAGGGCCTACCATTGCGGATGATATCAAGACCAATGCCGTTTGGGCTATCTTGGGTTCTTTGGCCGTTGTTTTCCTATATATCCTGATGCGTTTTAGGAAATGGCAATTTTCATTTGGTGCGGTTGTGGCCTTGGCGCATGACGTAACCATTGTATTGGGTATCTTTTCCCTGGTAGGGAAGATAATGCCGTTCAATATGGAGATCGACCAAGCTTTTATCGCTGCAATCCTTACGGTGATCGGATATTCCCTCAATGACACCGTGATCGTATTTGACCGTATTCGGGAAATTATATCAGAACGGGGCTGGAGCTCTGGTGATAATGCCAATTTGGCCTTGAACAGTACGTTGAGCCGAACCTTGAACACCTCGATGACCACGTTGGTCGTATTGATTGCCATCTTTGCTTTTGGCGGTGAATCCCTTAGAGGCTTTATGTTTGCCATGATCATAGGTATTGGCATAGGTACCTACTCATCCTTGTTTATTGCAACTCCGGTGATGTTTGATACCTTGTCCACTAAAACACAGGAGGGGAAGGATAATAAATAGATACTATAACATAAATTCAATTAAAAAAGGCCGCTTGTCGCGGCCTTTTTTATTGGTTCGGGTGATATGAAATTATAGAACCGTATCTTTTTGTGTGATTCCAATAATGATCAAGAAAGGTATTTCTACACCGATGTGATTTAAGCTTTTCATTTTCCAGCGGAAATTAGATATTTTTTGACCAATTGAAGACTTTTTCGAGTTGCATAGCATCGCTATGGATCGAAAAAGAGCCAAAAATGGGTGAAAAAGAACAATTTTTTAGGGAATGGAAAAGTTTAAGCCACTTCACTAACTCCTAGATAAGAATGAATATTGGGGATATTGTTAATTTGGAATTCTGAATTGGTCGTTTGTAGCTTCTTACCTTGTTCTTAATTGTTCAATAGGCATCCTTTGGATACCAATCCAGCTGCACCACCTCGATATTGGGGTCACCGGCATTGACCAATTTCTTGAATTTGGCCACATCACTGACATCGGGATTTCCCCGATAGTGGTATGGATATACTTGTTTGGGCTTAAATGCCAGTACGGCATCCGCAGCGCTTTCCACTGTCATGGTATAGGGGAGGTTCATGCAAACAAAGGCTTTGTCAATGTTTTTAAGGGCCCGCATCTCTGGGATATCCTCGGTGTCCCCGGAAAAATAAATACGTTGTCCCCCTATGTTTAGTACATATCCGTTTCCACGGCCTTTGGGGTGGAATTGGAGCGCTTCGGGCCGTAGGTTGTACATGGGGATGGCTTCGATCTTGATTCCCGAAAAACTTTTGGTATTCCCATTGTTTAGAACCGTTACGCTCGATGTGAGTCCCTCGGGCATTTTGTCGGCAACGGCCTGGGGCACGATAATCTTCACTTTTTCGGTGTTTATGGCCTCCAAGGTTTCCGGGCTAAAATGATCTCCATGGATATCGGTTATCAAAATAAGATTGGGCGATTTTTGGCCTTTGAAGGCTTCGGCCCCGCCGACAGGGTCAATGTAAATCGTTATATCCCCCCATTCCAAAACGGCGGTGGCATGCTCTATTGGAATAACGTTAACCTTTTTTTCCAATTTCGATTCTTGTGATGGGACTTCTTGTTTTATAACGGGAGCGGAATGTAAATCGGCCAATGGGTCCTTAATATCGGTTGGTCCCCAAATTATCGCAAGACAACCAAGCATGGTGAAGAGTATGTATTTCATTTTATCCTAATTTTATCAATGAACAAATCTAGTTTCCTTTTAAAATTAGTGAATAGTTTGCTCCATCCATACCGTTTAACGAAATTTTTCAACCAAAAAATCTAAAAGTCCGGTTGAAACGTATATAGCTTTGATACGAACAAATAACTTTTTTTAAAGTAAACAACTTAAATTTAAATTAATACTAAAATCATGGCAGAAGAAAAAAACAATAACGGTTTAAAGGTAATAGCTGGCTTGCTTGGAGTGCTACTGTTGGGTACCATTATCTACACGGTAAGTCTTTATCAGGATAAGCAAAAGACCACTGCGGTACTTACCCAAGAGAAACAATTGGTGGTAGAGGATTTAAATAGTTTGAAATCCGAATACGACAAGGCTATTATGGAAAGTAATGCTACCAATGAAGAATTGGTAACGGCAAGGGACAATATTGCAAAATACTTAGATTCGGTAAAAACTATGAAGGCTGATATTGCCACCCTTTATCGCTACAGGAACCAAGTAAGTGTTCTAAAGAAAGAAAGGGAACATTTGTTGAGACAAGTGGATTCACTTACCCGTTCCAATACAATGATCGCTATGCAACGTGACAGTACTTACGTTGAATTGGAAAAACAAAATGTATTCAACGATTCCTTGGTAGTACAAAACACCCAATTGGCCGATGCCGTTGAGAAGGGTTCCGCCCTTAATTTGTCCAAATTTTCAGTGGACGCCGTTAAGGAAAGAAATAATGGAAAAATGGTTTCAACCTCCAAGGCCAACAGGACCGATAAGTTTAAGGTCTGTTTTACAGTTGCCGACAACGTAATTGCTCAGGCAGGGGACAGGGAGTTTTTTA
>SWCD01024302.1_pt1 | contig 41414 bp, 37 predicted proteins | sample 4693011 | NCBI WGS metagenome assembly SWCD01 (sample SAMN10267278, study PRJNA491770) | bioreactor metagenome | isolation source: DHS bioreactor inoculated with marine | place: Japan: Omine Ridge, Nankai Trough
AAATCTTCGGTTAGGACAAGTTGATCGGCAAGGGCTTCTCGCAGGTCTTCGTCATCGTCGACCATTAGAATCTTTTTAAGGTTGCTCATGATGTGAACTCCATTTCTTAACACTAACTTGTGTTCTTTTCGCGGTTGCGGCAAGACTAAGATTGCAATGCTCACAAGCTCGTGTTGAAAAATGGGAATTATTTCATTTTTCTGTGAATGCGGGCTATAGAATGTATCGAAATTGTTACAATTTAAAGGCTTCATATGGCAATTCTGCTGACAGTCGAAGAACAAATTGCCCGAATGCGGGCTGATTTGCGTATGGGTGTGCCGATTTTACTGTCTTGCGGGGCAACGGTTTGGATGGCAGCGGCTGTGGAAACCCTGTCGGCTGATCGATTGCAACACCTGCGCGACTATTCCGAAGATCTGGAATTGGCAATCACAGAGCGTCGGGCGAAAACCCTGTCTGCGCGGGTCTATGATGATGATTTAGCGCGGATTGCAGTGCCTGAGGCGACAGATATTGGCTGGATGCGCTCGGTTGCTGATCCTGTTGATGACTTAGAAAGCCCAATGAAGGGCCCATTTGCATGCATACGGGAAGGTGATAGCGAGCCGCATAGGCTGGTGCTGATTATCTGCAAGCAAGCTGGATTGTTGCCGGCGGCGGTTTTGGTGCAAATCACACCTGAAGCAGCGGATAAAATGCCGTATTTGCACCGTTTGCCCCTTGAATCTCTTGGGCCGTGTTTGCGTAAAAGCAGCCCGCTTTCGTTGGTTTCAGCCGCTAACGTACCACTATCCGTATCGAATCGTTCTAAAGTTCATGTTTTTCGACCGGGTGATGGTGGAACAGAGCATTATGCGATTGAAATCGGCAACCCGCCGCGCAGTGAACCTGTTTTGTCACGCCTGCATTCAGCGTGCTTCACAGGTGACATTATTGGTTCATTGAAATGTGATTGCGGGCCGCAACTTCATGCGGCAATGCAACAGATCGCAAAGAATGGCGGCGGTGTGCTGCTTTATATGAACCAAGAGGGGCGCGGCATCGGGTTGGCGAATAAAATGCGCGCTTATGCGTTGCAGTCCCAAGGCTTTGATACGGTCGAGGCCAACCATCGGCTGGGTTTTGAAGATGACGAGCGGGATTTTCTGCTGGGTGCAGAAATATTGAAGTCTATGGGGTTCAATTCCGCGCGTCTGATGACGAATAATCCGAAAAAAGTGGAACGAATGAACGCTGCTGGCGTGCAGGTGGTCGAGCGTGTGCCTTTGCATGTGGGACATAATCCGTTGAACAAGGATTACCTGGCGACCAAAGTCAAGAAAAGCGGACATCTGATGTGATGCCGCGATTCGAAGATCTGGTGGTCACGAAATGGGGCGCGCGTTATCGCGGTGTGTTTCTGTCTTGTGCGATCGGGCGTGGCGGTATTGGTGTGAAGCTTGGTGAGGGCGACGGTATAACGCCTTTGGGTGTGTTTAATTTGGCGGCGGTCAAATTCCGCCCTGATCGGGTATCATTTCATGCGCCACAGATTCCACAAGAGATTATTCGGATAGAAGATATATGGTCGGATGATCCAAAAGACCCCACCTATAACAACGGGGTTTATGGGCCTGACTACCCGTTTAGCCATGAAAATCAACGACGCGCTGATCCTTTATATGACGCGTTCGGCATTCTGGATTTTAACTGGCCTGAGGCGGTGGCGGGGGCCGGTAGTGCGATATTCCTGCACATATGGCGCAAACCACGGCATCCGACAGAAGGCTGCATTGCGTTTGATCGGCGTGATTTGTTGTGGATTTTCGAGAATTGGCAACCAAGATCGCGGGTTATTATTCGTTAATAATCACGTTCGCCAAAAATAGCCGACCCCACACGCACATGAGTAGCACCAAGGGCGACAGCGCGTTCAAAATCGCTGCTCATGCCCATGGAAAGGCCCGTTAGGCCATTGCGTTCTGCAATTTTGCGCAAGAGCGCGAAATGCAAGGATGGCTCTTCATTCACGGGGGGAATTACCATCAAGCCTATTATAGGTAAGTCCAAATCTTGGCATTCCTGAATAAATGTGTCTGCGTCTGCTGGGCTAACACCTGCTTTTTGCGGTTCTTCGCCCGTATTGATCTGAATGAACATATCGGGTGATTTACCCTGTGCCTGAATTTCAGTTGCCAGTTTTAGGGCCAGTTTTGGGCGGTCAACCGTGTGAATGGCGTCAAAAAGCTCAATCGCGGATTTGATCTTATTGGTTTGCAAAGGGCCAATAAGGTGCACCTGAACATCCGCAAACTGTTCTTTGAACATGGGCCATTTGCCCTGTGCCTCTTGCACCTTGTTTTCACCAAATAGACGATGACCTTGTTCCAGAACAGCTTGAACACGCGCGTTTGGCTGTACTTTAGAAACAGCAATTAGCTGTACGCTGCCAGCCTGACGACCTGCAAGTTTTTCAGCGTTTCGAATGCGGGTTTTGATTTCTGAAAGAGACATAAAACCTTATTGCCGTTTCAATGTTAATTGGTAAACCCTAAAATAGAGACGCTAACAATCGGGACGATTACTATTCAAACAAGGTTTGTTGATACAAATGCCTGAGGTTTAAATCAAAAAAGCCTTGTTCGCATAATTACAACGGGGTAGATGTTGGAAGAAAATTTCAAGGGGCTGCCTGTAATGTTGAGTGGAATGTCTAATAAGCTGGTTCTATTGCTTGTCTCGGCAACTCTTTTTGGATGTGGCGGTTTCAACAGCGGCAATTCTGTAGGGTCTTTTGGTGGATCTTCGGCGTCATCCAGCGGCAGTTCGGCGGGGTCATCCGGCGGTAAAGCCGAGACTACCGGCACAAAAGTAGACGACCCGACTAAATACGAAACCCCTGGAAATGCGAAAGAAAAACAACAAGGTCTAGCTCCGGGATTGGACTTGCAGGCATTGCTTAACCCGCCAAATGATAATTCTGACATCAGAGTTAACAAATATTTGTGGGCAGCGACTTTGGATACGTTAAACTTTTTACCGATTGAAGCAGCCGATCCATTTTCCGGGGTTGTGGTTATGGGATGGGGTCGTGCGCCCGGATCATCAACGGATTTCCGTGCAACGGTTCTGATACAAGACCCTGCTTTGGAGGCGGGGTCGCTGAAGGTGGCAATGCAAAGGCGTAACGGGCCTGCAAGTGCTGAAACAAATCGGCAGATTGAAGATGCTATTCTAACACGTGCACGTCAGTTGCGCATTCAGGGCGCAAAGCGGCGTTAGGCCCTTTTCGTTTGCATAAATTGGGTATAAATCGACGACGCCGGGCCAATTGCCTGGCGTTAAACGTATAAGGGTTAAGTTAATGTCACGGTACAACGCACGGGTTGTCGAACCTAAATGGCAAGAAGCGTGGGACAGCGCAGAAGTTTTCAAAGCAACGCGCGATGAGACGCGTGAAAAGTATTATGTATTGGAAATGTTCCCCTATCCGTCAGGCCGTATTCATATGGGTCATGTGCGCAATTACACGATGGGTGATGTCGTAGCGCGCTATAAATCCGCCAAAGGTTTTAATGTATTGCACCCGATGGGTTGGGATGCTTTCGGGATGCCTGCGGAAAATGCCGCGATGGAAAAAAAGGTTCATCCGGGCGATTGGACATATCAGAATATTGCGGACATGCGTGCGCAGTTAAAACCGATGGGGCTGTCAATTGACTGGACCCGTGAATTTGCAACATGTGATCCGGAATATTACGGTCAACAACAAGCCATGTTCATTGATATGATGGGTAAGGACTTGGTGTATCGCAAGAATGCGGTTGTAAACTGGGACCCGGTGGATATGACCGTTTTGGCGAATGAGCAGGTCGAGGGCGGACGCGGCTGGCGTTCAGGTGCATTGGTTGAACGTAAAGAATTGACGCAATGGTTCTTTAAAATATCTGAGTTTTCTGAAGATCTTTTGGATGCATTGGATGGCTTGACAGAATGGCCCGAAAAAGTCCGCACCATGCAAAAGAACTGGATTGGGAAAAGCCAAGGACTGCAATTTAATTTCAAAACACTGGGTGCACCTAAAGGGTTTGAAGAATTAGAAGTATATACGACACGTTCTGATACGTTGTTTGGCGCAAGTTTTGCCGCTATTTCATGTGATCACCCTTTGGCTAAAGCTCTTGAAAGTGATCCGAAAATTGCCGCATTCAATGCTGAGTGCCGCCAAGTAGGGGCGACAGAAGAAGCGTTGGAAACGGCGGAAAAGAAGGGCTATGATACAGGCATCAAGGTGGCCCATCCGTTTGAAGCGGGCTGTGAGTTGCCGCTTTATATCGCCAATTTCGTTTTGATGGGCTACGGCACGGGTGCTATTTTTGGTTGCCCTGCACACGATCAGCGTGACCTGGATTTTGCTCGCAAATATGATCTGGTGGTTACACCGGTTGTTTGTGACGAGGCGCAGGATCCAGATACGTTTTCTATCGGGTCAGAGGCTTATCTCGGGGCCGGTCGCATCATCAATTCGCGGTTTCTGGACGGGTTGTCTATTGAGGACGCAAAGTTGGAAGTGAACAAACGCATCGAAGCGATGGGTTTGGGCGAAGCTAAAACCAACTACCGCCTGCGCGATTGGGGTGTATCACGGCAGCGTTATTGGGGATGTCCTATCCCGGTTGTGCATTGCGAAGCTTGCGGTGTTGTTCCTGAGAAAAAAGAGAACCTGCCGATCGAGTTGCCCAAAGATGTTTCTTTTGAGCGTCCCGGCAATCCACTGGATCGCCACGACGAATGGCGGAATTGTGATTGCCCGTCCTGTGGCAAACCTGCCCAGCGTGAAACTGATACAATGGATACGTTTGTTGATAGCTCGTGGTATTATGCGCGTTTTACCAATGCGCGTGCTGACACACCGACTGTGGCTGAAGATGTCGCTTACTGGATGAATGTGGATCAATATATCGGTGGTGTGGAGCATGCGATTTTGCATTTGCTGTATTCGCGATTTTTTGCGCGCGCGATGAACCTGACTGGGCATTTACCGAAAGAAGCTATTGAGCCGTTTAATGCGCTGTTTACCCAAGGAATGGTATGCCACGAGACCTATAAAGACCCTGACGGTAAGTGGTTAACACCCGATGAGGTGAAGCCGGTTTCAGGTGGTTATGAAACAGCAGATGCGCGGCCAGTTACCATTGGCCCGTCGATCAAGATGTCAAAGTCAAAGAAAAATGTTGTCGATCCTGATGATATTATTGATCAGTATGGTGCTGATACCGCACGTTGGTTCGTGATGTCGGACAGCCCGCCTGAAAGGGATGTTGAATGGACAGCCGCAGGCGCGGATGCAGCTTGGAAGCACTTGCAAAGGGTCTGGCGTTTGGCTGATGAGATTAGCCAAAGCACCGATGTAGATAAGGCTGATGCGAAACAAGTAAAAGACCTGCAAAAAGCCACTCACCGCGCAATTGATGATGTGACAAGTGGAATTGAAGGATTTGCATTCAACAAATCTGTGGCCGGGCTTTATCAATTTACCAACACATTGGCGAAATCGAATGCGGATAAAGCCACCAAGATTGAAGCGATGAAGGTTATGGCGCAAATGATGCAGCCCATGACGCCGCATCTGGCCGAAGAAATTTGGGCCGTTATGGGCGGGACCGGCTTGGTGGCACAAGCCCCTTGGCCAAAGGTCGACCCTGCCATGTTAAAGGATGATACGGTGACGCTTCCGATCCAGATTAACGGCAAGAGACGTGATGAAATTGAAGTTTCTGCAGACATATCCAAAGAAGAGCTTGAAAAACTGGTTATGGCAAACCAGACTGTAGAGCGTGCATTGGATGGTAGTGCGCCCAAAAAACTGATCATTGTGCCGGGAAGAATTGTGAATGTCGTCATTTAGCCGCCGTAATATCCTGTCAGCATTTTGTATGGCATCTCTGTTAGGTGCGTGCGGTTTTACACCGATTTATGGTGATGGAAGTGCGGCTTCGAATTTGTATGGCAAGATTGAAATTGGCACGGGCAAAGGGCGGGAGTTCTTTGAAATGCGCGAACGCCTGATTGAGCGATTTGGGTTTGCCGATACACCACAGTATAATTTGACGTATACTTTCGTGGCTGATTCAAAAGGTCTTGCAGTGTCGACATCAGCTGAAATAACGCGTTATAATCTGTACGCGATATCCAATTTTAAAGTCACGGATATAACAAGTGGTGCAGTGGTATTCAGTGGCGTTGTAAAATCAACGACTGCCTATAGCGCTACTTCCGAGACTTATCCCACCCGCGCTGCACAACAGGATGCGCGAGTGCGTCTTGCGACGTCTTTGGCGGATAAAATTATAACGCACATTTCCGGAACTGCCGCACAGTGGGCTAAATGAAACTTTCGGGCGTAAAGGCAACCGCTTTTTTTGCAAAGCCTGATAGGTCATGCGCAGGTTTGCTGATTTTTGGTATGGATGCGGAAAAAATAAACACCCGTAGGCAAGAAGTGACACTGGCTTTGGTCGGGGACGCCGCGATGGATGAAATGCGCCTGACACGCTTATCTGCAAGTGATGTGCGTAAAGATCCTGCCCTTGTTTTGGATGCGCTTAAAGCGCAAGGATTTTTTCCCGGGCCGCGCGCGGTTGTCGTGGAAGGCGCATCCGATGGATTGGCCCCTGTACTGGAGACTGCTGTTGCAGAATGGGAACAGGGGGATGCTTACCTGATTGTTACTGCAGGGTCGTTGAATGTGCGATCAAAACTGCGCAAGGTTTTTGAAGCACCGCAGAACCTTTATGCAATCGGTATTTATGATGATCCAACACGGCCGGAAGAAGTTGATAAAATGTTGGTTGATGCGGGGCTGAAAAATGTATCCATAGAGGCCAAAAAATACCTGTTGGCTTTGTCGCGCGATGTAGGATTAGGTGATTTCAAGCAGGTTTTATCCAAGCTGTCGCTGTATAAATTGAAAGACGAAACACCTGTAGACGTTTCAGATGTTGATGCTTGCGCACCTGCCACGCTGGATGCCGATATTGATGATGTTTTGCATATCGTTGCCGAGGCCCGCAGCAGTGAAGTTGGTCCGACGCTTAACCGTCTTGCGGGGCAAGGCGTGAATGCTACAGCTTTGTGTATTGGTGCGACACGCCACTTTCGCATGCTTCATGCAGCGGCATCTGATCCGCAAGGCCCTGATGTTGGTTTTAGCCGTGCCCGCCCGCCAGTTTTTGGCCCACGCAAAGATCGCCTAGTACGCCAGGCCCGTGGTTGGGGTGGGCAACGTTTGGAAAAAGCTTTGCAAGTGTTGATGGATACCGATTTGATGTTACGTTCATCAAGACCGGTGCCCGCTATGGCCGTTGTTGAACGGGCATTTATTCGCATTGCTATGATGCGCCCTAAATAAGGAGAACCGGATGTATAAAGTTTTAGGAATGGCTGCGACCAGAACGCTTCGGGTTCTTTGGATGATGGAAGAGCTTGGGTTGGAGTATGAACATCTGCCCTATCCACCGCGCTCGAAAGAGATGTTAGAGATCAATCCATCGGGTAAAGTGCCCGCCCTTATTGTTGATGATCAGGTGATTATCGACAGTGTCGCCATAATGCAGTTTCTGGCGGATAAGCATGGTGATATGACATATCCCGCAGGGACAATTGAACGGGCGCAACAAGATAGTTTCACCCAGTTTATCAATGATGAGATTGACGCAATTATATGGTGCGCCGCGCGAAATACGTTCATTCTACCCGAAGATAAGCGTGTGCCGGAAATTAAAGCGACGCTGAAATGGGAATTTGTGCGGTCTATGAAGTTACTTGGGGAACGTATTGGCGACAATGAATTCTTGATGGGTGATAAAATGACCGTGCCTGATATTTTGCTGACCCATTGTGGGGGTTGGGCAAGAATGGCCGGATTTGAAATACCTGATGGGCCGCTTAAAGCCTATTTCAAGCGTATGATTGCACGACCGGCTTATCTGCGTGCTTATGCTTTGCGTAAAGACAAGTAATCTACAACACCCTGTCCTGCCCAGCGTCCGGTTGCCAGGCATCCTGTAATTAAATAACCACCTGTCGGGGCTTCCCAATCCAGCATTTCGCCGGCGCAAAAAACGCCTGATTTTTTATGTAACATCAAGCGATCATTCAATTCATTACGCGGAACGCCACCTGCCGTGGAAATTGCCTCTTCAATGGGCCGTGGGCCTGCGTGTTCAATTGGCAATGCTTTTACCGTTTTGGCAATATCAGGCAGTGGTACGTTGTGCGCAAACTCGTTGAATAGGGCTGCTTTTGCAGGATCAAGGCGCAGTGCTTTGCGTAAAACGGAACTGCGGGAAGCTTTTTTTGGCAGGCGTGCAATTCTATCCTGAAGTGTTTCGTGTTTTGTGTCCGGTAAAAGATCAACAACAAGCCGCGACCCGTCACGCATGTCTTTGCTGAGCGCATATATGCCACTGCCCTCAACGCCTTTGGATGAAATAATAAAATCGGCACGTACCGATTTTTTGCCGGCTGTAAGCTGCACGGTTTTGATCGGCGCCCCGAAATGCGGGATCATGTGACTGGACCATGGAATTTTAAAACCCATGTTTGCGGGTTTGAACGGGTTGATTGTGATACCTTGGTTTGCCAAGATTTCAGCCCAAGTGCCATCAGAACCCAGTTTCGGCCAGCTTGCCCCGCCAAGAGCCAGAACACAGGTGCGCGCGGTTAGAGTTTGCGTATTTTCCGGGGTTTGAAAAGTCAACGCGGATCCATCCCAACCGATCCATTGCCAACGGGTTTTAAACTGGACGCCTTTATCAAGAAGCCGCGAAAGCCATGCGCGCAACAAGGGCGATGCTTTCATTGATTTTGGAAAAACCCGACCTGACGTTCCAGTGAAAACGTCTTGACCCAAGGCACATGCCCATGTCTGAACATCGTCATTCCCGAAGCTTTCCAACATTGGTAACAGCCAGTTTTCAGCCTCTTCAAAAGCGACTGTGAACTGTGCAAATGGTTCGTCTTTGGTCAGGTTCAAACCAGATTTACCAGCCATCAAAAACTTACGACCGAAAGATGGTTTTGCGTCTGCAATGATAACCGACAATCCAGCATCCGCCGCAACCTCTGCGGCCATTAAGCCTGCTGGGCCTGCACCGATAACACAAAGGTCTATCATTATCCTGTGCCTGTAATTATGAGATCAGCCCAATACGTTTGCGAATATGATCTTCACGCAAACTGATCACTTGGCCCAGCCAATGGTCAGCGTCTGGCGTGGACATCCAGACCAGAGCTTTGGCAACCCATTCGGGGGAAATATGTGCTGCCCAGTCAAGTTGGCTGACAGGGTTTACACCACTGTCTTTGATCGCCACCTGCATGTCTGTGGCAACTGTGCCCGGTGAAAGAACCAACGCACGAATATTGTTTTCACGTTCTTCTTTATCAAGGCATGCGTTTAAATGATGGACGGCTGCTTTTGAGGTGCAATAGGCGCTCCAGCCTTCAAGTGCGCTTGTAGCGGCCCCTGACCCGATGGTGATGATTGTACCGCCATTTTTCATATGTTTCAGGGCTTCATGCATACCGTAATAAACGCCGTTTACATTGATATCGATCACCTTGATCCACGCCTCTGCATCAGAACCATTTATCTGTTCTATTGGTTCAAGAACGCCCGCGTTATTGATAAGGATATCAAGCGTGCCGAATGTGGTAACACAGGTATCAACCATTGCTTTTACCTGCGTCAGATCGGATACATCGCAGGCTACAGCTGTGGCATTGCCGCCGTTTGTATTAATCTCTTCGGCAATAGTTTTGATGTCAGTTTCAGAGCGTGCAGCCAACATGACATTGGCACCAAGGTTGGCAAATTCGCGGGCAGCGGCAGCACCGATACCGCGACTGGCTCCTGTAATAAGTACGGTTTTGTTTTTCATGATTTACACCTTAGGGAAATAATCTTCACAGTTACCTTCACGATAGACGTCAGCAGTACAACAATGCAAGCCGCCGCCAAAGGCATATGCGTCGCGCAATTCCACTTCGATTACCTCCATGCCAAGCTTGTCCATCTGTTCGGCCTGATAGACTTCCGACTTTTCAACACAGACGGTTTTCGGGTCAAGCACCAATACATTCATCGACAGCCATGTAGAGGAATAGCACAATGCGGGTGGTGCATTATGTGCAGGTTGCGCCGCATCTACGATTTCCCAGCCGTTGTCATTGAACATTTTACGCTGCTCTTCGGGCAGACGGCGTTGCGGATTGTTGACGATCAAACCGGGACGTAACGGGGTAAATGTTGCGTCGATATGGATCGGATAAGGATCACCCGGAAAGTTCACCGTGTGAACCCGGTGGTCTGGGAAATGGCGGCGAAGCCATTCAATGCCTTTCAGGTTTGTGGTAAAGCCATGCTGTACAACAAGGTCTTTGCCAAAGCGCAGAACGTCTGCGGCGTCAAACAGTGGTTCTTCTTCCGTGGTGACAAAGAACCTCTCTTCAGCCCATTTCAGTCGTTTTTCAACACCGATTTTATCGGATAGATAATCGGGGTGATAATCTGCATCCGTAAGGCGCGGTTTTGGAGCGGCTTCATGCCGGAAATTTCTGTCTTCTTCCCAATATTGCTGCATTAACGGGCGGTAACATAGGTATTCAAACCAACGGCATCTATATGACATCGTCGCTTCCAAAATCTCTTGGCCTACAGTCAGCAAAACATCACGGGGCGGCATGCAACCGAACTGACTGTCGGTGTGAAAATCAGGCGTTGTGGCCGGTAGTGAGAAATCTGTAGGCGTTGGGCGGTCCACCCGAAGCCCACGTTTTTTTAATAGATCGGCGAAGTTATCCAGCAGCTCATTCGCGCGGTCGATAGTTTCTTGCGGGCGGCGCCCCCAATGACCACGCATATCACTGTCTTCTGGTACTTTTGCATCCAGTGCCGGCTCTTCTGGTGGGATGTGACAATTATCAGCGCGCCCGACAATGACGTGACGTAGTGTGTCCCATTCATTCCAACTGTTTACTTGTGTTTTTTCTGCTGACCACACCATTATATTCTCCCGATTATCAACTGTCAGACAGAACCCTAACTTTCAATTTTATGCAATAGATATTCAAAGAACATTTTACAGTCTCTAATTTGGTGGTTGTCTGTATGTTTGGTCTGTCTTAAGTTTATCACTTAGTTTTAGGAGGCGATTATGTTTGTAAAAAATAGCTTTATGGCGAGTGTCTGCACAATTACGTTATTATTGGGCTCTCCTGTTGCTGCGGAAGTGCAGTCGACACAGATCTTAGAAGAATACTTTGACGTTTTTAAATCCACTCCGATTGAAGTTGAAGTCGGAGACAAGGAAGACAATGCAAAGTCGTCACAATGGAATAATGTGACGTTGAAATCCACTGATGGGCAGATGCAGATCGCTATCCCATGGGTAAAGGTCAGCAAGAGGTTGTTGGGTGGATTTGAAATGACTATTGCGGATAAAATTGACGGTGCTTTTCAATCCCCTGATCCCAAAGCTTTGGAACCCGTAAGATTTGTGGTCGAAAGCAAAAACATGGCTGTTGATATTGACGGCATAGAGGGTGCGCGTGAATATAATTCCACGTTTGAAGAGATGGCGTTCCGTACGTTGGACAATAGCATAATCAGTATTTCAGCAAAGCTGACAGAGGGCACAAGTACCAATCTGATGGAAACCGGCGAAACCGGTAAATCATCAGGTAATTTCAACATCAAAAGCATGATGGTTGACTATAGCTTTGAAATAGAAGGGGAAATGACAACCTCCACTTCGACAATGATGGACTTAGCCGGAAAATTCGAAGTTCCATTTTATAACAGTTTCGATACTGAAAACCCGATGAAGGGTTTTGACGCATCAAGGGATATGTTTATTGAGTATAGTGTAGGGTCGGGAAAAACTGATTTTTCGATGGGATCAGCTATTGGGCCAATTATAATCAATACAACTTTTGTCTCGGGTTCTGGCACAATTGGAATTACTGATGCTATTGCGTCGACATCAGGTGCAACCAATGATTTAACTTATGTTATCAATGCTACTGGTATGGGTCTGCCACCTATGCAGATAAGTGCGTCCGAAGCGATAGGGAAACTTTCCATGCCGTTGGACAATGTTGATGAAAGTAAGCCAGCCGGTTTTAAAATTGCTTTAAGCGGCCTTAACTTATCTGATCAGGCTTGGGCTATGTTCGACCCTACAGCTGTCTTGCCAAGGGATGAAATTGATCTGGATATTGATATCTTGGCTGGTTTGCGCTGGGTGAAGAAGATTGCAGAGATTGATGTGAAAAACCCCGGTCAAGAACCACCATTTGTTGTGGATAATGCCGAGATCAAAGCGCTTAATTTAAAAATTGCCGGTGCGGAATTGCAAACTACCGGCTCAGCAATAATAGATAGCTCTCAGTTTCCGCCCGTTCCCGAAGGAACTGTAAACATATCGTTGACAGGTGCACAGGGACTGATCGGCAAGTTGACTGAAATCGGTTTGATCCCAGAGCAGAATGCGATGATGATTCAAGGAATGACAGCAATGTTCTTTCGACCAGTAGATGGCGGTGAAGACCAATTGATTTCGGTTATTGAGATGACAAAAGACGGTCATGTCAAAGCCAATGGCATGCAAATAAAGTAACCCGAAAGTAAGTAAAAGTGGCGCATGATTTTGAGGTTCTATCGCGGAAAGTTTTAAAAGCGGCAAAAGACGCTGGTGCCAGTATGGCGGATGTCCTTTTGGTGGACGGGCAGAGTGTCTCTATCGATGTACGCGAAGGTGCATTGGAACATGCAGAGCGGTCTGAAGGTGTTGATATGGGTCTGCGGGTTCTTATCGGCAAACAGCAGGCCTGTGTCTCTGTGTCTGATTTAAGCGATACAACTATAGATAAGATGGTCGAACGGGCTGTTGCTATGGCAAAAGTGGCCCCTGAAGACCCGCATATAGGTTTGGCTGATCCTAGTGAACTGGCACAATCCTGGGATGTTGATGTACTGGAATTAGCGGACACATCCGACAAGCCAATGCCAAAACAAATGCAGGGTGCGGCAGAGTTGGCAGAGGCATCAGCTTTGGCGGTTAAAGGTGTTTCAAAAGTACAGGGCGCAAGCGCGGGCTGGAGCGATACACGAATACATCTTGCTACTTCAAACGGATTTGCAGGTGGTTATCGCCGCACATCTTATTCAACAACATGTGTGGCAATTGCAGGCGAAGGGCTGCAAATGGAACGCGATTACTGTGGCGAAGGGCGGACACACCTGGCCGACGTGCCAGATGCTTCAGAGATAGGTCAACTTGCAGGGGAGCGCGCGGTGGCAAAACGTGGCTCTACCAAACCACCCACAGGCAGTTACCCTGTTTTGTTTGACGAACGCATATCTTCAACGCTGATCGGGCATCTTTTATCGGCCATTAATGGCACGTCTATTATTCGGGGCTCCAGCTGGCTAAAGGATGGGCTGGAAACACAAGTATTACCGACAGGTATCGATTTAATCGAGGACCCAACACGCCCGCGTACTGCCGGCTCGAAACCATTTGATGCTGAGGGCCTGCCAGTTGCTGTTCGCAAAATTGTTGACGCTGGCATCCTTACAGGTTGGACGTTGGATTTGGCAACGGCTAGAAAACTGGGAATGAAAAGTACGGGCAATGCATCACGCGGCGTGGGATCGCCGCCGACGCCCGCTTCCGGGAACATAACTTTGACAGGTGGGGTGAAAACACGTGACGATCTGATTTCCGACATGGGTACCGGTCTGTTGGTAACGGGTCTGATAGGGTCGACTATCAGCCCGACAACAGGTGATTATTCGCGCGGGGCAAGTGGGTTCTGGGTTGAGAACGGCAAGATCGTAAGGCCAGTGAATGAATGCACAATTGCCGGGAATTTAAAGCAAATGCTAGCCGGGTTTGTGCCTGCAAATGATGGTCGGGTACATCTTTCGCGCATTGTTCCAAGCCTGTTGCTGGAAAGCATGATCATTGCCGGGGCCTGATCTGACATTGCTTTTGGATGCAGCCGCGGCTGCTGGCCAGATTGCGATGAAATATTATAAAAGTGATGTTGAGAAATGGGATAAAGGCGATGGCCAGGGGCCAGTGACATTGGCAGACCTTGAGATAGACAAGATGCTGCATGCTTCGTTGTTAAGTGCGCGCCCTGATTATGGTTGGTTATCGGAAGAAACCGAGGATGATCTGAAGCGATTAAAACATGACGTCGTTTTTATCGTCGACCCGATAGATGGCACGCGCTCATATATTAACGGGCATGAGAATTTTGCAACGGCCATTGCTGTCGTTCGAAAAGGAATTGTTGAATCAGCTGTCGTACATTGTCCGGCTAAAGAACTGACATACAGTGCGGCATTGGGACAAGGTGCTTTTTTGAATGGTGAACCGATTGTACATAGTGATGCAAGTGACGTGCAATCTGCCCGTGTTTTGGCATCCGGTGAGCAAATGAAACCGCAGCACTGGCGAGATCAAGCCCCGCCAATTGAAAGACATTTCCGATCATCTCTTGCGTATCGGCTTTGTCTTGTGGCGCAGGGGCGGTTTGACGGGATGATAACATTTCGGGACACTTGGGAATGGGATGTAGCGGCAGGTGATTTGATATGCCGTGAAGCAGGGGCGAAAGTATCAGATAAATTCAAGGGTATCCCCATGTATAACCAGCCGAAGCCGGCATTGCGTGGGATGATAGCTGCAGCCCCGCATTTGCATGCAGGTCTTGTGCAATATTTGAAGTGAATTGCCATTTTGTGCCAATAAGTTTATGCAACACGTAAGTGCAGAGGCAAAGGATTTAATCATTATGCAAAGACTTCATTTGGTATTTGGCGGCGAACTAGAAGATCCAGCAACAAAAGTTTTCCGCGATGTTGATGGCATTGATATAGTCGGAATTTTTCCGAATTATGCTTCTGCATTCAGCGCATGGAAATCCAAAGCGCAATCAACAGTCGACAATGCCCATACACGCTACTTTATCGCACATATACACCGCTTGCGAGATGAAGAGGAATCGGGAAGTCCCACAGAAGAGTTAGGTTAAGTTTGTAACCTATGTTGGGGGGCACGGAATTCTGGTTTTATAAAACAATCACCCATATGGCGGGCGATAGATTTGCTAAAAACCTACAAAAAAAATGGGAAACAATTGGTATATCAACTGATCGGTTTCAAGAACGGATTGGCGTTGCATCCAGACCCAGAAAACCGGGTAAATTGATATGGTTGCATGCGCGTGATGTGATTTCTTTAAAACCACTGATTGGCTTGATGAAGCAATTAAATGAACATGCACCGGATGTAAGTTTTCTTGTTACGACGCGTAGACAAGAAAATACAGAAGCGTTGCTTGAACGTTTGCCGGATAATGCTGTGCATCAGTTTCTACCAATAGATTTAAAACAGCCTGTACGTCTTTTTCTTAAACACTGGCAGCCCGATATTGTAATCATTGCCGGTGGCGAGTTTTGGCCAAGATTATTAACAAAGCTTGATACGTTTGGTGTTCCGATAATTGCGGTAAACACAAAGATGACGGATAGAAGTTATAAACGGTGGCAGTGGGTGTCGGGTTTGGCAAAGCTGTTGTTAAATAAATTTAACCTCATTTTAGTACAAGACCAGAAGGTGATGCAAAAACTGGAGAGACTTGGTGCGCAAACTGAAGATATCCGTGTTACAGGTCTTATAACTGATACAAAAAGCTTGTTGCACTATGATGAAGCGCTGTATTCTGGCCTATCTTCTGCGATTGGAAGTCGTTCGGTTTGGTTGTCGGCTGCAACACATAGAGATGAAGAAGACGTTGTCGTGAATGCGTATAAGGTTGCTCTGCGACGCAACAGACGATTATTATTAATATTATTAACCCGAGAAGAAAATAGAGGCGAACGTATAGCAACACGGCACGAAAATAAGAATCTTACATTTGTCTTGCAGGAAAACGGCGGCTCTCTGGATGAAATGACTGATGTCTATGTAACAGATCAGATGGAAAATATTGCAACTTATTTACGCTTGGCATCTGTGACTTTTTGCGGCGGTACATTGTCAACCGGTGATACGATCGATCCGTTTCATCCAGCCTCAATGGGATCGGCAATTATCCAGGGGCCAGCTTGTGCTGAGTATCAACCGGATTATGATCGTTATCGCGAAGGTGGTGCTACACGACTGGTATTAAATGGAAACGATTTAGCACAAACATTGAATGAGGTTATTGCGCCGGATGTTGCAGCATCAATGGCGCATGCGGGGTGGGAAATAAGTTCGGAAGGCGGCGAGGTTACCGGTATCGTTATTTCTGAAGTGCAAAAAATGCTTGCCGAAGGGATGCCGTCATATGAAGCCGCCTGAATTTTGGAATAAAAAACCAGACCAAGCAGGTTTATGGCCAATGTTTTTGGCGCCTCTTTCGAAAATATGGCAATGGTTGGGTGCGAGGCGTTGGAATAAAGGGCCACATGTAAAAATCGGGATACCTGTTATATGCATTGGCAACGTTAATCTTGGCGGTACCGGCAAAACGCCAACTGTCATCGAGGTTGTCACGCGTTTGATTGCGATGGGCAAAAACCCGCATGTGGTGACAAAGGGATATAAGGGCGAACTAATCGGCCCTATCGTGGTTGACCCGTCAATCCATACGGCAAATGATGTTGGTGATGAGCCGTTGTTGCTGGCGGCGTTTGCGCCGACATGGGTTTCGAAAGATCGTCATATTGGAGCGCGTGCGGCCCGTGTTTACGGCGCGGATGTGATCGTTCTGGATGACGGATTGCAAAACCCCGCAGTCGCAAAGGATTTAACGATACTTGTAGTGGATGCAGAAATGGGGTTTGGCAACGGTCATGTTGTACCCGCCGGCCCATTACGCGAGACAATCGAAGATGCTGTTGCAAAAGCAAACTTACTTTTGACAATAGCGCCAAACAGCGAAAACCATGATAGGTTTCTGAATAATTGGGATGCAGTGAAAGAGCTTCCACACGCGGCGGCATCTATTAAACCTTTGAAGACAGGTATGGATTGGGATGGTATGCACGCTCTTGCTTTTGCAGGTATCGGTCGCCCTGAAAAGTTTTATAACACTCTGAAAGAATTGGGTGTGGTGCTGAAAGGCACGCGCAGTTTTGACGACCATCAAACCATATCAACAAGCTTACTTCTGCGTTTGGAAAATGAAGCATGGGAGATGGGTGCGCAATTGGTAACAACCGAAAAGGATGCGGTACGACTGCCCAAAGAATGGCAGCAAAAGGTTTTGACTGTTCCTGTGCGGTTGGAAATCCATGATCCAGAAATTGTTGATAAAGCGCTTAAGTCTTTATTTCTTTGAAACAGTCGCCTGTATCTTTACCCAGTTTTGGCGCGGCTTTTTGGTTCCCAAGGTCAATTTCTGAAAATTTAATAGGAAGCCGTACAGAAGGTACGCCATCCAAATCCATAACCATGGCGCGGCTTTTGATCTGAGGGTCATCAAACACCTCATCCATGGTATTTATCGGCCCGGCAGGAACGCCGACGGCATCACATTGCGCTAAAAGATCAAGTTTACGGAGCTTTATGATTTTTGCATTTAGTAGCTCCGTCAGCGCATCACGGTTTGTAACGCGTGCGGAGTTGGTTGCGTATTTCGGGTCTTCGGCAAGCTCTACGCAATCCAGAACTTTGCAAAATTTGTGGAACTGTCCATCGTTGCCCACGGCAATAATCACAAAACTATCGCTGGTTTCAAACACTTGATAGGGTACGATATTCGGATGCGCATTACCCTTTCTCATTGGTGCTATGCCAGTTGCAAGATAGTTCATCGCCTGATTGGCGGTCACAGCGGTAGCGACGTCAAACAATGACATATCAATATGTTGACCAACACCTGTTATTGTGCGCTGGGTCAACGCCGCCTGTATCGCAATAACACTGTACAGGCCCGTAAAGACATCCGTAACTGCCACACCCACTTTTTGCGGTTGTTGATCCGGCTCACCCGTGACGGACATTAAACCGCTCATGCCTTGTAGTAAAAAATCATAGCCCGCGCGTTTGGCATATGGTCCGGTTTGGCCAAATCCCGTGATAGAACAATATATCAGTTTGGGATTTATTGCTTTGATGGCCTCATAATGCAGGCCAAACTTTTCCAACCCACCGACCTTGTAATTCTCAATAAGCACATCTGCACTTGCTATAAGATCTTTTAAACCCTGCAACGCTTCTGCGTTTTTTAAGTCCACTACAATAGACTTTTTCCCACGATTACAGGCATGGAAATAAGCTGCTGAAGTTTCGCCGTCATGGGTTATAAAAGGAGGCCCCCAACCGCGTGTATCATCGCCTTGGGGGCTTTCAATTTTGGTCACTTCAGCACCAAGGTCAGCCAGTGTTTGCCCAGCCCAAGGCCCTGCAAGAATACGCGCCAGCTCTATAACCTTCAGACCTTTTAAAGGGGCACTGGCCACTTAGCTTTCCAGTTGCTCATTAAGCAGCTTTTGCAATTCACTGTAAGATTGATTGCCGTGATTAACGCCATTGATTAAAAGGCTTGGTGTTGAATCTATTCCGTCAGCCTCAGCGTTTTTCTGGAAGTCAGCCACCAAAGCTTTGGCCATCTCCTGATCTTGTAAACAAGCTTCCATATCTTCATTTTTCAAGCCGGCAATGCGACCGATTTTATAAAGCTTCTCGGCAACTTCAGCACCACTGCCCTTTGTCCAGTCTTTCTGGCGTTTATAAAGCATGTCAGCAATACCGAAATACTTGTCGGGTCCACCACAGCGCGCAAGCATACCAGCCCACAAGCCAAGACGGTCAAAGTAGACTTCGCGGTAAATGAAATTGATCTTACCTGTGTCAATATAGTCAGTTTTAAGGCTTGGCATAACGTCTTTATGGAATGTTGCACAATGTGGGCAAGTAAACGATGCATATTCAGACAAAGTAACGGTCGCATCCGGGTTGCCCATTGTCATTGCCATCGCTTCGACAGCTTTGGTATCTTGTGCCATCAAACGTGTGGATGATAATGCGGTTGCGGCTAGCGTGTATGATATAAACTGTCTGCGAAACATGTGATTACCTTTATATTTTCTTCTGTTTGATGTTTTTGCCCAATTGGGCCAATGCATCTTTTAGATCTTGGTTGGAAACATTTTCAACGGTCATGTCAATATCTTTGACCGCCTGTGGTGAGAGACATTCCGCTTGTTTCGGATGTTCGAAAGCTTTTCGATTTTCATTAAATCCGGTTGGAGCGGTTTGGGTTATCTTAATTTTGCTTATTGCCGAATAACCGTAGCACGCATTTACCCGCTCTATAATTGCCGGTATTTGCATTTGTAGCATTGGGGCGTTTGCACCTGTTGATAGAATTGTCAGGGTCGCGCCCAAACCTTCTCGGGCGTAGTTAACTTTTACAGGTTGTGCGATTTTGGCTATGGATTCGCCTACAAATTCAGCCCAGTGAGTTAATAACCGGGTTTCTACAAAGCCGCGTTTTTCAGAAGCTTTGCGTATTTCTTTACTTAAAATACCGCCTGTACGTACAAATCCACGTGATTTGCGTTTTGGGCTGTATTTTACAGCGGGTTTATTTTGTGTGGTTCTTGCCATGACTTCCAAAATATACATTCGGTGCTATCTTACGCGAGCAGGGCCGAGTTTCCAGCGTATAAAGGTCATTGGGGTAATAAAGTTTGCGTGATAATGAATTGACAGATGCTACCATTCTTTTGGATTGGTACGATCTTAATGCCCGTCAAATGCCGTGGCGCGTTAGTCCAAAGGATCGCGCAGACAGTGTTTACCCTGACCCATATCATGTGTGGATGTCTGAAATTATGTTGCAGCAGACAACAGTTGCAGCGGTGCGTGACTATTTTGTAAAGTTCATCGACCGCTGGACTACAGTGTATGATTTAGCCAATGCCAACGATGATGATGTAATGGCGGCATGGGCCGGGCTTGGATATTATGCGCGGGCACGCAATCTGTTGAAATGCGCAAGGGTTGTTGCCAATGATTATGGCGGAGTATTTCCCAGTGATGAGGCCGGTTTGCAAAAATTACCGGGGATCGGGCCTTATACGTCGGCAGCAATTGCATCCATTGCCTTTGACAGATCTGCCACAGTTCTGGATGGCAATGTCGAGCGTGTTATGGCGCGATATCATTTGGTCGAGGCGCCATTGCCATCATCGAAAGAGACATTGCGCGGTCTAGCAGCAAAAATGTTGCCACAAGGCCGATTTGGTGATTATTCACAGGCAATTATGGATTTAGGGGCGACTATATGCACCCCGCGCAACCCGTCATGTGGTATTTGTCCATGGCAGAATGGATGCAAAGCGCGGGCATTGGGGGTAGCTGACGGTTTGCCCAACAAGCTTGCGAAGGTTAAAATACCGACACGTTATGGAACATGTTTTGTGACCAAGCGCAAAGACGGAGCTGTCCTGTTGGAACGCCGTCCGGACAAAGGATTGCTGGGTGGTATGTTAGGGTGGCCCGGTGGTGAATGGGCGGCATCGGAAACAAATACCAAACCACCCTTTGAAGCAAATTGGGTATTATTGCCAACTGAGGCACGGCATACATTCACGCATTTTCACCTAAAATTACGTATCCACTATGCTATTGTTGAGAATGATTTTAGTCAGGAAATAGGCCGCTATATTGATGCTGAAACTTTTGATGTAAACGATCTACCAACCGTTATGCGCAAAGTATGGAAACTTGTTTCCACTGTGGTGTGAGAGTATCTTTGATTGAAAGAGGTTACAAAATGCAGAAAACAGATTTTAGGGATGCCATCCCATTTTGGATATCGCTGACACTGGTTTTGGTTGTCATATTGTCCGGTTACCTTGGGGGATGGTGGATGTTATTGACGCCCGCTTATGCGTTTTGGGGCCTGGCGGTTATTGACCAGTTTGTCGGGCTCAATTTGGAAGATAAAAATCCCGATACACCGGATGACAAGCTTTTCTGGTACCGATTAATAACAATCATCTGGTTTCCCATTCAGTTCGTATTGATCTTTGGTGGTATCGCATTTGTAAGTTATTCGGATCATCTGCAGGGATCCGAAAAGTGGTGGTTTATGGCCTGCGTCGGCTTAATCACAGGCTCTACAGGTATTGTTTACGCGCATGAATTGATGCATCAAAAATCAAAGTTTGAACGCCATTTGGGGGATGGTTTGATGGCACTGGCATTATACGGCCATTTCAGATCGGAACATTTATTGGTTCACCACAGGTATGTGGGTACACCAAAAGATGCTGTAACTGCGCGGTACAACGAAGGGTTTCACCGGTTCTTTCCGCGTGTTTTGCGTCAAAGCCTACGCTCTGCTTGGGACGCTGAAAAAGCGATGCTGGCGCGTAAAAATTTAACGGCTTTGCACCTTAGTAATCCGTTTTGGAAATTTGCAGTGCTGCAATCTTTGTTTTTACTGTTCGCGATTGTGATTGCCGGTTGGTTTGGCGCTGCCTTGTTTATTGTTCAGGCCTGTATCGCAATTCTTTTATTAGAGGCCACAAACTATGTTGAACATTATGGCCTGACGCGGAAGCATTTAGGGGATGGGAAGTACGAGCATGTGTTGCCACACCATTCGTGGAATTCTGCCTATAAGGTGACCAACTATTTCCTGATTAATCTGCAACGTCATTCTGATCATCATTATAAACCAAGCAGACGTTATCCTTTGCTGCAGAACTATCTGGAAAATGATGCTCCGCAGTTACCGAGGGCATATGCTGTCATGGTCGCTGTTGCGTTTTGCCCGCCCTTGTGGAAAAAAATTATGAACCCTCGGGTTAAAGCATGGCGCAAACAATTCTACCCGGATATTGACGATTGGCATGCTTACAACAAAGCATTGAACCCATTACCGAAATAAAAAAATCCCCGCCACAAGGGCGGGGAAGTTAGGCGTGATGTCAAAGCGGCGGAGCTTTGACATCGGCGGTGTAAAATTAGCTAGGATTTAACCTACATTTCGGCGCGAATTTGCTGGCGCAGTAAATCGATAGGGATATTTTTACCTTCTTTGCGGAAGCACCAATATGTCCAGCCATTGCACGATGGCGCACCTTCCAGGGCGGCACCTACTTGATGAATGGACCCCCTTGTATCATGGGCGATTAATGTGCCGTCAGCGCGAATTTTGGCAGAGTGGCGACCATTCAATGAATGCAATTTTTCGCCCGGTATCAACATGCCACGTTCAACCAACTGGCCAAATGGAACACGCGGCTCTGCGCGTTTCGAAATGCTGACTTCTAATGAAGATTTATCTAGTGTCCGAATTGATTTGATGCGTTTTTGGGCGACCTCGCGGTAAGCTGCTTCACGTTCAATCCCGATAAAATTTCGGCCCAGTTTTTTCGCAACAGCCCCTGTTGTGCCGGACCCAAAGAACGGATCCAAAACCACATCACCGGGGTTTGTTGAGCCAATCAAAAGACGGTGTAATAAGGCTTCCGGCTTTTGTGTTGGATGGGCTTTATTACCATCTTTATCTTTGATGCGCTCGTGTCCGTTACAAATGGGTATGATCCAATCAGAGCGCATTTGCACGCCGTCATTCAAGGCTTTCAGAGCTTCGTAGTTGAAAGTGCTTTTAGATTTTTCTGATTTTGACGCCCATATCATAGTTTCATGTGCGTTGGTTAATCGAACGCCTCGGAAGTTTGGCATCGGGTTTGATTTGCGCCAAATAACATCGTTTAAAATCCAGAAACCTGCATCTTGTAATGTGGCGCCAACGCGGAAGATGTTGTGGTATGATCCGATTACCCAAATAGCACCATTCGGTTTCAAGACACGGCGTGCAGCCTTTAGCCAGGCACGCGAAAATTCATCATAAACCGCAAAAGATGAAAATTGGTCCCAATCATCATCAACAGCATCTACCTTTGAATTATCAGGGCGATGCAGGTCACCTTTTAGTTGCAGATTATAGGGTGGGTCTGCGAAAATAAGGTCAACGGAGCCTTCTGGAAGTGCGTTCATCACTTCCACGCAGTCGCCGGATAATATCTGGTTCAATGGCAGGGAAGCCCCACCTTTGGTATTCGTATTCTTCATTTTTTACTGCCTCAATGCGCTTTTCGCGTCGTTGTTGAGGTCTAAGATGATTCATAACGGATTCCGCGTCAATTTCTTTTTGAATCAATAGGTTATCTAATTTTCACTATACAACATGTTGTGGATAGGTTTGAACGAACGTCTATGGTGAGCGGTTACCCCTAGTGCTTTTAGACCCTCTTGATGCTGTTTTGTGCCGTATCCAGCGTTGGTTTCCCATCCATATCCGGGAAACTGTTGCGAAAGAGCAACCATCATTCGATCGCGTGTCACCTTTGCAACGATTGATGCGGCGGCGATGCTTGATGATTTGGCATCGCCTTTGATGATCGCCTCACTTGTGCAGTTCAGATTCTTTGGGGTTTTATTTCCATCAATCAGTACAAAATCTGCGGGTTTGGATAAGCCTGCCACGGCGTTTTCCATTGCTAAAAGAGAGGCTTGTAGAATTTTTATCCGGTCTATCTCTGTGACTGATACATGTGCAATTGATACGTCTGCGCTTTGCACAATCTGTTGAAACAAGTATTCGCGTATCTTAGCCGTCAGTTTTTTAGAGTCGTTCAGGCCTTCGGGAATATTATCGGGGTCAAGCACCACGGCACATGCAGTAACCGGCCCTGCCCATGGTCCGCGGCCGACTTCGTCGACACCGGCAACTATATCATATGTTTTCAATAGTTGCTGTTCGCGTTCAAAGTCCGGCATATAATCCTCGTGTTCGTTTGATGTGTTTTCGCACGACGGGTATGGTGCTGTAACTTAATATAATGTCAGAGGTATAAGTAAAGGCACCACTTGGGTGCCTCTGCAGTTTGGTTATAAATGTGGTACAAGCACACTAATCAGCTATGCGTATCATTCCATTTGCGGAAATAACCATCGTTCAATTTGCGTCTGTCATCGCGGTCATGGTGACGCCTGTCATCGTACTGACGTCTGGAATTGTAATGGCGATCGTGACGGTGGTTATCGTAACCGTCGTTACGGTACGCACGATGCTTTGCCAGGCATCGTTGTGAATAAAATGATTTCCATCCATAGCCTGTGTATTTTTTGCGTAAGCACGTTTTCGGGTGGTAGTTGCGATGTCCAGAGCGATGACCGCGATTATCATATCTATAGTTTCTAGAGACCTCTTTGCGGCGTTTTTTGTTTTTGTGAATCTTATGTGCAACCAAACCAACTGCTGCGGCACCAAGTACGATACGTGCAAGACGATCCCCGTCACTGGCAGCAGAGACAGGTGCCGCGAAGATTGCTGATGTTGCTATGGCGCCTGCAACCAAGGCACTTGTAAATTTTGAAATACGCATTTTTATATCCTTTCAAATTGACACCATACTGGTTGGCGTTTGACCTGAGTTGAATTTGAAAGAAACGACCAAGATAGGCAATTACAGCACGATGTTATTGGATAACATACGTCTTGTGCATAGTTGTTATTGTATATCATTGATGAAAGAGCCAAGTTGGGGTTATGAAAAATATATTGAAAAATTCGGTACTGGTAATTGGGCTGAGCCTGTTGATTGCAACCCCCGCAATGGCTGCGTCTGACTGCTATGTGGACTATAAAGCCAAGCAAACCGAGTCCGGTTTGAAACTGCATTACGGTGTGATGAAATTGAAGGGTGATGCGTGTTCAAATAACGGGAAAGCACAAAAAGTTGTATCAAAGCGATTGGCAAAGGGTGGTTGGAAGTTGTTAACTATTCTGTCAAGATTTGATAAATCCGGACTATCAAAAAGGCAGGCCAATGCGGGCGCGTATTACCTTAGATACTGAGAACAGGCACTTTAAACCAAGTGCATTTGCACTATGGGGCAGCCTGCTGATTATCGGTCTGCTATTGGTTGCATCGATTGTTTTATTTATGAACCTGCCCGATGCGAATGTGTTCAATGATCGTGTGGAGCGTATTTTTGTTGAAAATGATGCGCTCACCAGCCCGAATGAAACCAAACTGCTGGAAATCCTTGCGCAATCGGGCACATCTTTCGCTGAAGTGTTGCAAGGTTATAGGTTTATTATTTTTGTGCTGTTGGTTTTATCATCAGCGCTTTTGATATCGGCATTGTATTTCCTGATTACCAATTACGGTCTTAGCCAGCGGATGACCGAGATTGAAAGGTCAGGCATTCATATTAACAGTTTGGTCGTTAACCGTGACGAACATGTGGTTTATATCAACAATATGGAGTTTGATCTGACCGAGGCAATTTGCGAAACACTGTCCGTACTTTGTGAAGCGCGCCTAGATGATGAGGTTATAACCGGTGCGGACCTAGAGGCAATGATCAGCGGCAAAAGCAAGGTGGACAGCGATGAGGCTGCAGGGGCGACCCGGATAAAACGGTTGCGTGATCATTTAGGCAATCAAATGATGTCGCAGTTGCTGATTAAAAATATCAGCCGTAAAGGGTATATGCTGGCGCTTGAAAAAGACGTTATAAAGATGATATAGACATTAAGTTTTTCCACATCCGGCAATTTTGAATTTGTCGCAAATGAGTTGATATTATGACATTTTTGTGATATACGATTCTTTAATAGGTGGAGTCCGTCATGTAGTTTCGCATGAATTGGCTTTATTTTTAGTAATTTGTAACTTTATTATTATAGAGTGGAGGGAAAAATGAAACTTAAATTTGGTATAGCTATAGCTGCGATAGCTGCAATATTCGCGATGCCCGCGATGGCATCACATAACCGCGGGTCAGTTCTAATCCCATCAATTGATGGAAACGGAAACCTGACCGTTAATGCAACATCATTTTGGCGCACATCAGCGCCTGACGATGTTAATCGAGTTACAATTTCCGGCGGTGGCATTGTCGGATCGACGACATTAAATATGGGTGCGGACACAACGGATACATCGGATTCGCGGTATACGCGGGTTGACGAAACGGCTTCTATGAGTCTTGCGAATTTTGGTGCGGGCACCTATACGATCAGCTGGGGAGATTGTTGCCGCGTCTCCGGTATTCCTAATGCTGGTGGGAGTATGGGGACAACTTCAACGATTTTTTGGGACGGTACGAATGCAACCAATCCAATAACCTTTGATATCAATAATATCCAACCTGAAGTGGTGCGCGGATCTGCCTATAGTGATAATCTTGGCGCATCATCTGCAAATGGGGATACGCTATCGTATGACGACACAGTCCTGACTGTAGGTATAACATCGCAGGCCACCGGGTTTAGTATAAACGGTACGGGTCAGATAAATATTTCTGGTGCCAACACTGCGACATATGCTGACAATGGATCCAATATTGGAGCGGACATGGCGTTTGCTGGTGAAATCAAGGCAACAAACGGTGCGCGTCAAACAACCGCTACGGTTCAGTTTGATTGGCTGTTTGACGGTGTTGCTCAAGGTTCCAATCAGGCACCGGATGTTGTGGATGTTATCATCAATGCGACTGTTGGGACTAATATCAATACCGCTATCGGTGCAACTGATCCACAAGCAGCTCAAAATGTGACGCTCAGCTTTGTGTCATTTACAGGACCGGGCGGTGCTGTTGGAGGTTCAACATTTAATCCCGGCACACCCGGCAACCCGGCTTCTGGTACATTCGGGTGGAACTCTACCGGGTTTGGTGTCGGTCAATATATCGCATTAATTTCCGGTACAGACGGTTCGTTAACTGATCAGGGGACTATCACGATAAACCTGACCGCTGGAACTGGCCCAAGCCCTGTTCCGTTGCCTGCAGGTATATACTTGCTGGGTGCGGCACTTGCGGGACTTGGCGTGATGCGTCGGCGTCGTCGGAAGTAAACAACAGTATTGCCATACGTGGCGTTACGAGGATACAATTTCAAAGGGCGGATTACGTATCCGCCCTTTTTGTTATTAATGTGAATAATGACGGTGTGATTAATGGGTATGTCAAAATTAATTCGTGTAAGCTTTTTAATACCAGTCGTATTAGCCGTAGTATTTTCAGGCACAAGAATTCCGGCCAAAGCTGCTGTTTTAAGTGAAGAAACCAGTAAAGCTTTTAACGGATCAGATTTTAATTGGCTGCTGACACCCGATTTGCGTAGTTTTGGGGTAACCTCAAAAAACAAGGCGGCACTAGATGCCGTGGCAAAACTTTTTAACGATAGAAATCCCGGTGCGTCTATTGCATTGCAAAACTATCTAGACCGCTATCCATATGACCCTGCCGCATTTGATTTGGCCGGTGTTGTTTTACTTTTGAAAAACGATTTCCCCAGCGCGGTAATAGCATTTCAAAAAGCCATCAAAATTAATCCGAATAACGCTTGGCTACTGGCAAAACTGGGAGCGGCACAGGTTCTGGCGGGCCATACCTTGCAGGGTAAAAAAGACCTGCAAAATGCTATCGAAATGGACCCGGACAATCCAATGGCGCTGCGTTATTTAGCATTTCTGGCTATCCAAGAGAATAACCTGCCAGAGGCAACTATGCATTCTGAACGCGCATTACGCGCCTTTGGCATGCCAAAGGACACCATAAACCAAGCCCATTTTGATTTAGCAGAGCTCTATCTGAAAATGTATCGCTATAATGATATCATTGATCTGTTAGGCCCAGCCGTTCGCAACGACGCAATCGATATACCGGAACGCACCAAGCTTGAGCTTTATGGGCGGTATATGGACGCCGCTATTACGACAAACAGACCTATAGAAGCGCGCCAGGTAATCGGGCGGATTAAGCCATTGATAAACACAAATGACCCGATGTTTTTGTTGTCTTTGGCACGCATTACCGATTTGGAAGGCTATCCTGATCAAGGGCTTAATCTGATACAGGAAATAATTGACGCCCATCCATCGTTTAAAAACCCATTGCGCGGTGACATTGCTAAAATGCTTGCTTCTGCCGGAAAGACTGATGAAGCGGTAGCTGTCTTGCTTGAGATTGAGGCTGAACAAACCGTTGGTGCAGATATTACGTACATTCGTGAGATCACCAACGTATTGATTAAGGCGAACCGCGCGACAGAGGCAATTGATACGGTTTCAGAGCTGGTTCAGAATGAGCCTGATCGGGTTGATCTGCGCTTTCTTGAAATTGATTTACTGGGTAAGCATGGTGATCCAAAGCGGGCATTAAAGCTGGCTGAAAAACTGGCTGAAGATTATCCAGATAATGCGGACGCTCATTATTCAATGGGTGTGCTGGCCGCTGCTCAAGGGGATCGCAAAATTGGACTTGCCGCGATGAGGCGATCTCTTGAATTTAACCCCCAGCAACCATTGGTATGGCTAACCTTGGCTGGAACGCTTCATGGTCACGGTACTTATGTAGCAACGCATGTTGAAACCGATGTAGGGCATGGTGAAGTTGAAAATGTTTTACACGAAGCAATAGAGGCCAACCCGAATAATCCTGAACTACACACTGAATTGGGTTTGATGTTTCTAAGCGATGGGCAAGTTAGGAATGCGATTTCTGAATTTGATAAATCAGTCAAAAATTCACCTGGACATATTGCAAGCTTATCACTAGGCGCTCTTGCCCGCGCCGATATTGCCGAAGATTTGGATACGGCCCGTGCTATGATAGAACGCGCCTCTGCCGCCGCACCGCACGAACCCATTAATCAAGATATATTGGGGTGGGTCATGGCGCGACAGGGACAATTAGACGAAGGCGTTGCGTTAATGTCGCGCGCTGCAGAGCAGGAACCTGATGATGTGACTATACAATATCATTTAGGCATAGCGGAATTGTTGCGTGGTAACCTGGCACCAGCACGTGCGCATCTGATGATGGCTTTGTCAGGGCCGACCTATAAACACAATGTGATAGATGCGCGTAATAAAATCCTTGAATTTTTCCCGACCAAAGAAATAACGGCCCAAGTGTATAAAATAGATGGAAACGGTGTGCATGAAAAACTAGGCGTATTAACTCTGCAACAAACCGCAGAGGGGTTAAGTATATCCGCTGATATTACCGGCTTGCCAGCGGGTATGAATGGTGCCCATATACATGAACGTCCAATATGCAAACCCTCTATAGATGGCGTGGCCGGCGGGTTAGCAGGAGCGCATTATGGCCATGAAGCGGATACGCATGATGTAGATAAAAGCCATAGCCATGATAAGCTGCCGGTTGGTGATTTACAACCAATTATGGTCGATGCAAATGGCATTGCAAACGCAACTATCAAAAATGCAGAACTGACGTTAGCTGAAATCCGTGCACGCTCATTAATGATACATTTAGGCCCCGACAATGAGGGTAAAAGTGGGCCTAAAATTGCATGCGCAATTATACCTTAGATTTTAACCTACTGCTTATCCCGTCGCCCTTTTACAAAATAAAGTCGTCAGCCCCCATGTCTGCAAGCAATGTGTTGCGCAATAACAGGATGTCGCTGCCACCCAGATCAATGCGCACATGACCTCCCGCCTGACCCATGACCAATTGAACGTCGGCGAAGGTGGCAAAGCCGAAGCTTGAAAGATCGACCTGATCGTTACCAAAGTCGTCGAAGTCCAGCACATTATCCAGCGCGTTACCCGCCAGGAAGACGAAGACATCGTCGCCCGCATCGCCACGTAACCCGTCTATGCCAGCCCCGCCGTCAAGCGTATCGTTGCCAATCCCGCCACGGATGTTGTCTCGTCCGCCCATGCCGTTGATGATATCGTTACCTTTGTCACCAATAATCTTGTTGATACCATTATCGCCCGTGATGGTGTCGTCGTGGATCGAGCCACGGACGTTTTCGATGTTAGTGTAAGTATCGCCCTGGGCAAAGCCATTCGCGCCGACCCCGTTTAGATCAACGGTTACGCCTGCACTACTGTCATTATACATCGCCCAGTCTATGCCCGTACCGCCATCCAGCGCATCCGCACCGCGCCCGCCAAACAGAAAATCGTTGTTCGCATCGCCGAAGATAAAATCGTCGCCGTTGAAGCCGCGCAAAATATCGCCCGCGCCCATGCCGTGGATTACGTTTTTGCCCGCCGTGCCGGTGACCTTGTCGCCGCGTGTGTCCGAGCCGATGAGATTTTCGATACTGATCAAAGTATCGTTATGCGCCTCACCGCCGATGTTGACGTTTGTCACCAGATTGATCGTCTGCGCATTGGTCGAGCCGCTATAATCTATCGTATCAATACCCGCGCCGCCATCAACCGTATCCGCGCCCGTACCGCTGGTGAAGATGTCATCATCAGCACCACCATCAAGCGTGTCGTTGCCACCGCCGCCATGAAGTGTGTCGTTGCCGCGCATTCCCGATAACTTATTTGCCAAACCGTTACCTGTAATAATGTCATTGCCATCACCTGTAATGGCATTTTCAAACTGCTCTATGCCTGTTGATAATTGGCCCCATGTTACTCCATTGACGGAAAACGAGCTGCCGGGGAGTAGGTTTAATTCAACCGCATTTGGTATCGTCGCAAAATTTAACCAATCTTGGCCGCCATTTGTATCGGTAATAATTTTGCGCGTTGTATCCGCGGCTGCGTAATCTAAAAAGTCTGTTGTAAAATGATAAACATTATCCGTTGTTATTTCCGTGCCAAAGAAATCGATCGAGCCGCTGAATAGTGTGCCGTTATCAGATAAGGCAAAGGCATCTGATACAGAAACCATCCAATCACCAAGGGATGAAACACCCAATAAACTATCAACGCCGTAAGACCAGATTCCGCTAAAGGATGTGGGAGTGTTGTTATCATATGCGATTTGAATTTTACTACCGCTTGGATCGGTCAGGAAAATCTCGATGTCGCCAATGAATGTATGCTCAAAATTCAAATTTAACCGGAGGTGTTCAACAGAAATGTCCACGGAAGACGATATTGAAAATGTTGCTTCTGTGCCGTTGTCGGGAATTGCGAGCCCGGTACCTAACTCGGTTGTTAGTGACGCGCCTGTTTGTTCATTGGCACTTGTGAGGGGAGAGGTGTACAATGCTGACCATACCTCGGCCAAGCGTACAGCAGCAAAGCCGTCTATAACACCGAACCCGTAAGAACCATGAATGCTCATGCCGCCGCCATTCCAGTTAGTGGCCCCGTTAAACGACCAAGCTCCATGTTCAAAACCAGTAGCGGGGGCACCAACTGCTGTTCCTGTATGCCCTGCAGATATTGCAAGAATGTTTTGCACATCGCGCCAACCAAGGTTTGAATTGGCATCCAGCATCAACGCGATTACTCCAGATACAATAGGGGTTGCTGCTACTGTGTTGCCGAAGGTAGAGGTGTAATCCGTATCTGTTAACGTATCAGGGCCTGTGGTTTCTGAAATGCCAATAGCATTAAACCCATTGTCGCCAATAAGGTCAGTTGTAATATTTGCAGCAGGTGACGTTATAAAAATGGATGAGCCAAAATTTGTGAATTCGGTTGCAAAGCCATTACTGTCAGTGGCCGCGACCGAAATTGTAAAGCGCGAAGCGTTTATGCTTGACCCATTCGCATCAGTGCCGTCGTCACCTGCAGCCTGTACCACAACAGTACCAAGGCCAGTGCGGCCAGCGATAATGTTTTGTTCAATCTGTTGCAGGTAAAGATAATCGATACTACCAACAGCCGCTTGGCTTTGTGATAAATCAAAGGAAGCGGCTTTGCTCCAACTGTTTGACATTATATCAAAAGAACTTGCCTGACTGATGACATCTACAAAAGCGGATTGCCCTGCGGGCGTTTTCGAATAGAGATAGCCATAACTTGCGGGATCAAGAATATTTACACCGGTAATGGAAGAGCCAAATGCAATTCCAACTGTGCCATCGCCATTTTTCTCTGCGGCAATGATACCTGCAACGGCTGTTCCTTGCGCGTCATTATTTATTAAATTCGGTGTTGGCCTAATTGGAATGCCGTTGTTATCAACGACCTCTAATGCGCTATTATAATTATCATCTAAATCACTATGTGTGAATTGAATGCCGTTGTCATAAATCCCGATATTAACGCCATTTCCAGTATACTCGTTCCATACAGTTTCAATGTCACCGATGAGATTGAAATACCATTGATTTGGAAAAAGTGAATCGATTGGCGTAGTCATTTCCCGGCCCCGGCAGCAGTATAGAATCGAGAATTAGTTAACCGGGAACTGCTTAATAATTGGCGAATTTGGTAGTAGAAAAATTTGAGTTAAAAAATTGTGCCGGGTTATAGCCATAAAACTTACATCATTTGCTTTTAAAACAGGACAATAAAAGCAGCCATTAGGGTCTTGTTAATGATATTTTTATAAAATTTTAATTTCATTATAGAGCGCAATACTAATGCAAAACCGTTACATATGAATAGTTTCAATACCATTCGAGCAATTTCGCAACGACGCCATCAGCATCATGCAGATGAAATTGACTTATTCGAAGTTTTGGGCACGCTTTGGCGTGGGCGGTACTGGATTATTCTGACAGTTTTAATCGCGTGCATACTCGGCGGGTTTTACGCAACTAAGATTGCTGTGCCAATGTATCCTGCGCAAGCTGTAGTTGCGCTGGAAATCAGGCAACAGAACGTTATGAAAATTGAAAGTGTTTTGTCTGGTGCATCAGGCGGGTCTGAAGAGATAAATACCGAAGTGGAGGTTATTCGATCCAGATATCTTATTGAAGCATTGGTAAAAAAGCTGAAACTGATCGACGATCCGGAATTCAACGTAGCTTTGCAAAAACATAGTAATTTAAATCCAATACCATATTTAAATATGTTGTTTTACCAACCAGAAAAAAACCAAACACAAGAACAGTTATTAAATGGAGTTGTCGATTGTGTAATTGAGGCAATTTCAGTTTCGAATATTAGACAATCATTGGCCTTTGCAATTAATATTACGACGAATGACCCTGATAAATCCGCTTTGATGGTGAACACTCTAGCGGATTTGTACATTCAAAATTCTTTAGATAAAAAAACGGTTGCGACAGAGAAAGCCAGCAATAGGCTAAGTAAAAAAGCAACTGAGTTAAAGTTTGAATGGGAAAACTCCGAAGCCCGGATTAAACATTTTAGTGACAAAACGCAGTTGGTAAGCGCAGAGGCACTGGACGCGTTGTCCATCCAACTAAAAGAAATGCGCGTTCGTATATCGGATTTGGATGCTAAACGTTCCCGCGTAGAAACGGATTTGACCAATTTTGAACGCGCAATAAAGTCCGGTGATATACATCTAATTGCCAGCCAGAGCCATAATATAGAGCTGCAGGATATAGTAATTGAGTTGGATGTTGGAGCTAAGGCTCAGCCTGAATTTAATTTACAGGTTGCAAAAATTTTAAATAATTTAAGAGAGGAAGCAAAACGTTTAGACCAGCAATATAATACTCTATGGACATCAGAGAAATTATTCAAAAGTAAAGTTGATACGCAATCTGTTGATTTGGTGGAATTACAACAACTCCGACGTGAAGCACAGATGAACGGTCTGTTGTATGAAAGCTTTTTAACGCGTCTGAAAGAAACAATTGTACAACAAGGCTTGCAAGTATCAGATAGCCGTCTACTATCTGTTGCTGTGCCAAGATTGGCAGTATCGCCGAATAAGGGCGTAATTTTAGCTTTATCCGCGCTCATGGGCAGTATGTTTGGGGCAGGGTTTGTTTTAATACGCGAGCTTAACGACAATACGTTCCGTTTTTCGAATAATCTTGAAGCTTATACGGGTTATAAGGTTCTGGGTTCAATTCCGAAGATAAAGTCCAAAGAGCAAAAAGATATTTTAAAATATATGAAAGACAAACCGACATCGGTGTTTGTAGAGGCGGTTCGAAACTTGCGAACCTCTGTATTGTTGCCGGAATTTGGTGAATTGCCACAAGTAATCATGCTAACTTCATCAGTCCCGGGCGAGGGTAAAACAATGCAGGCTTTGGCATTGGCGCAAAATTTGTCTGGTTTGGGAAAATCCGTTTTGGTCATAGAAGGCGATATTCGTAAATGTGCTATCTCTGAATATTTCAACATCAAAAACCATTCGAGCTTCCTATCTGTAATGTCAGGAGAGGTGCCATTGGGTGAAGCTATATATGAACCGCCCGGTACGGGGATTGATATATTATTGGGTGATAAATTGATCGCAAATGCAGTTGATACATTTGCATCAAAGAATTTTGCGGATTTATTAATTATGTTACGTAAAAAATATAGTTATATAATTATCGAAACAGCACCCGTCTTGGCTGTGCCGGATGCCCGTATTATTGGGCAATATGTTGATGCAAATCTTTATACAGTTTTGTGGAACAATACCTCGAAGATGAGCGTTAAACAGGGGCTTGCCATGTTTCAATCGGTTGGTCTGCATGTTACCGGATTGATACTAAATCGGATTGACCACAGGAAAATGAAGCGTTTTGGTGCCAAGGCACAATGTGGATATGATGATTCATCGAGCTATTATGAGAATTGATTTTCCAGCCCTACAGAGGCTGGTCTAAAACATGCATGATAGCCAGAATTATATTTAGAATATTAGCCCGAATAGTGAACTAAGTATCATAAACCACATGTATAGACCAAGGCCGATACAAGGCAAAATCCACCATCCTGATGGGTATTTTTTTAGCGAATTGTTGTGTTGTGCATAAGGCGCTTGCCAGTGCATTTCATTTGGGAATACGGCTGCTGTAGAAGTCGCACTTGATGAGAATCCACGATTACAGACACCTGTCTGAATTTTGGAAACGATCCCTTCGTGTTGGTATCTTGTTACCGCCATAATACCGTTTTACTCCACTGTTGAAGTTTATGTTGTGTTCAAAACTAAATGAACAAACACCTACGCAATAACAATCTAGGATTGAAATGGGGCTATATTGTGTTTGAAAAAAGGAATCACAATCTAAATTGCCAAGAATTTTTGAATTTACGGCAGTAGATCTGTTATATTCGACGATCTGCCGAAGGGCTTACCAGATTGGGTGTTCTCCAGTAAATGAAAGGTTAGCCACCAACGACCTTGCGTTTATCTTTGCTTATAAACGGTTCAATTCTAGTAATACATTTGTCAAACTTTTGCGCCATTTCGGGAGTGAAATTCCAAAAGCAGTTGTAGTATCAGTGCAGTCCATTCTGGAGTTATTTGGTCGTTTAGCAGGGGTTGGGTACTCGGATGCAGGTATGCCTTTCACATTTACAGAAAGATTGGCCTGTTTGAAAATTTTTTCAGCAAAGCCAGCCCAACTGGTGGCAGGAGACCCCGCAAAATGGTAAATGCCTGAACGGCCATTGCCTGCGTAAAATACGCTCGCTATGCGCATAAGTGCGGCGGCAATATCATTTGCTGAAGTTGGTCCCCCGACTTGATCGTTTACAACACTTAATTCTGTATGATCTTTACCCAAGCGCAACATTGTTTTTACGAAATTATTGCCATGTGCGGAAAAAACCCAGGAGGTACGCAATATTGCATGCGGTCCGGCGGCAGCGGTTACACCCTGTTCACCTAACAACTTGCTGCGCCCATAAGCCCCTAAAGGTGCTACAGCGTCGCTTGGATGCTTTGGCTGCTCTCCTGATCCATCGAAAACATAGTCTGTAGAGATGTGCAAAAATGGTATCTTACGTTTTGCCGCAGCTTTGGCCATCTCAGAAACAGCCGCTCCGTTTATGATGGTTGCAAGTTTCTCTTCTTCCTCGGCTTTATCCACTGCTGTGTATGCCGCTGCATTTATAATAATATCTGCATCTGCTTTGGCAATAATTGCCGCACAGTCCAACGGATTGGAAAGATCAGCCATATCGCGATTTAGACAAGTTGTGTTTTCATAACGGGAGAGCTCTGTTGCGACTTGCCCGGTTTTCCCAAAAACGAGAACTTTCATTGCTTATTTCCCAGGCGTTTGCCAACACCTGATCGAGCCTGCAAAGGTTTCCACCAGGCTTCATTATTCAAATACCACTCAACTGTGCGCTCAAGCCCTATTTCCAGTGTAACAGAGGGTCGCCAGCCCAGCTCGTTTTGAATCTTTGTTGGGTCAATCGCATAGCGCATATCATGTCCCGGGCGATCAGAAACAAATGTTATTTGATCGGCATAAGGATGTGCATTAGGCCGTTTTTTATCCAATAATGCACAAATCATTTTGACAAGGTCGAGGTTCTTAACCTCATTCTTACCACCAATATTAAATGTTGACCCTACAGGGCCGTTTTGCAGAACTGTTAGCAATGCATTTGCATGGTCTTCTACAAACAGCCAATCGCGGATATTTTCACCTTTGCCGTAAACCGGTAGTGCCTTTCCGGCCAGTGCATTCAAAATGGTCACGGGGATCAGTTTCTCAGGGAAGTGGTAAGGTCCATAATTATTTGAACAATTGGTTAATAGGATAGGTAAATTATAGGTTTCGCCCCATGCGCGCACCAGATGATCACTGCCTGCTTTTGATGCTGAATAAGGAGACCTGGGATCATAGCGTGTTTCTTCAGTAAACATACCTGTTTTGCCAAGAGAGCCATAAACCTCATCGGTTGAAATATGATGAAACCTGAAGCTTTCTGGTTTGCCTGCAGCATTCCAGTATGTACGTGCTGCTTCCAATAGTTGAAATGTACCGATTAAGTTTGTCTCGATAAATTCAGAAGGGCCATCAATTGATCTGTCTACATGGCTTTCCGCGGCCAGATGCATAACAGCTTCAGGTTTTTGTGTTGCAAATACCCGATCCAGTTCATTACGGTCACGAATATCAACCTGTTCGAAACTATACAGAGGGCTATCTTTTACGTCGGCAATATTTTCTAAACATGCCGCATAAGTCAGACAATCCACATTCACAATATGATGCCCGTCTGAAACTGCCTGTCGTATAACCGCAGAACCAATAAATCCCGCGCCACCTGTCACTAATATTTTCATTATTCTACTTGTCCCCAAATAAACGGGCTGTCAAAATTTGCAAAAGACTGGGCGTTCATATCTTTATCAGATGCAATCGCATCACGTGGATCTATACCCCAATCAATATCTATATCAGGGTCTGAAAAATTAACAGCGCCATCACATTTGGGCGCATAAACATCAGAACATTTATATAATAATTCTGAATTCGGAGTGCGTGTTACAAATCCGTGCAAAAAACCTTTCGGAACTAGTAGTTGTTTTCCATTTTCTGCAGAAAGTTCAACGCCAACCCATTCACCATAAGTAGGAGACCCTTTGCGGATATCCACGGTAACATCATAAACAGCGCCCGCCCCAACGCGAATAAGTTTATCTTGTGCATGTGGTGGCGATTGAAAATGCAGACCCCGAACAACACCAACGTCACGACTTAGAGAATGATTGTCTTGCACGAAAGTAATATCGATCCCATGTTCGGCAAGAATATTTTGGTTGTAAACTTCTGAAAAAAATCCACGATTATCTTCAAAACGTTTTGGTGTTATGATCAAAACACCAGATAATTTAGTAGTTGTAATATCCAACGGTTCTATACTTTCATTTTTGCAAATGGAGTCTAATCATAAGAATAACTATATGAAATATCTCCAACAGTGCCAAATTATTCTTAGGGGCATCGGGATTTTTAACCCATTTTTACCTCGATAAAGCGTACGCGTGTTTTCTCTATGCATGCGGCTGTAAGGCATCCTGTTCGCCAGGCGCCAGTATCTATTGCTATTCTGCCTTGCTTGACGCATGCGGCGGGTACTACCCAATGCCCATGCACAACGCACAACCCGTCTGTGCGGGGTCGGTCCCGGAACTTTGATTGACCCCATAAGACCGCATTGTCATTTTGCTCAATAAGGGTGTGCCTAGGGTCAAGACCTGCATGGGCTGCAACCAAATTGCCGCTTTGCCAAAAGTGGGGTAATTGGCGTAACCAGTTTTCCATACCAGAGGGCAAAGCTTTGCGGAATGTTTGAGCCAAATCATCCATTCGCATGGCTCCGATCTGTGGGACACCAAAACTTAGAAGAGTGGCATCACCGCCATTACGTATCCAACGAGGGCCGGCTGTAATGGGATCATCTAGAAAATCCAGAGCCATTTGTTCATGATTACCTTTTAGACAGATTGCATTGGGTAAAGCCATAAGCCTCGCAAGCACGGTCGCACTTTCAGGGCCGCGATCAATCATGTCGCCGATGATGACCAGATCAAAATCTTCGCCGTTGCTATCTAGTTTGATCTTTTCCAACATTTTGTTCAGCGCATCAATACATCCGTGAATATCCCCAATTACAAAGGTTGGTCGTAAAGGTTCTGGCCGATATTCGGGAGTTGCAGATTTTTTAAATAAACTTATCATTCTTGTGGCTTGCTTAAGGCTGATCGTAAAGAAGTCAAAAGTACGGCCGATGCCCATCCGGAAATAAATCCGCCTAAATGTGTTTGCCATGCCAGTTGGCCATTCATCCACCACCACATTATAATGTTGAGTAGTATAAGCCCCAATACTGCAGTAACTATGGGCATGAGTGAATGCCGTTCACGCCAGTCCCAATAGACCCAGGCACCTGTCAGCCCGAACAAAGCACCAGATGCCCCGATCATTGGTTGCACACTGTTACCGAGCGCCCCAAAAGCGATACCACCACCAAAGCTTGCCAAAAAAAAGATAACAAAAAAACCAACAGTCCCTACACGTTTTATGGCTATCAATCCCAAGCTGAAGAGAACAATCATATTGGTGATCATGTGTATTAGACCGCCGTGCAAGAACGCATATGTGAAAAACATTATGACAGTTTGGCCTGCATAATTTGGTCGCCAATTTGTTAAAAGCCCCGCCCAAAACGCTCCATTTTGATATGCGAGACTCCTCCAACGTGGTGAACCAAGCCAGCCTATATCAGCCATGAACAAAATAAGCTCGATCAATACCATGGAAAGAATAAGACCCAAAAGCGCGGGGCGGTGCTGCCATTTTGCGTATGGTTGATCTAGTAACATCCAGTTTTTCATAAATGCGATTCTTACGTCAGAGTGGATTAGGCGCAAGGGGAATAATTATTCCGGTATAAATCTTGGTAAACGGCCAAGGCTCGTTTCCATGAAACGCAAAATACGTGCATCTGCATCTGCATCTGTTTCGTCTTTGCTTATCGGTGATACAAACCTTACAATTGCCCCATCAGAGCGACCTATGGTTAAGCTATCGTAAACAACACCTGCCTTCGCTAGATAGTCATTGGTCATACGTTTTCCGCGCTGTTCAAACCAATAGTATACTAACTGTTTAGACAAACCTTTTTGAATAATGGCGCGGTTGACATCAAAAATACCGTATGGGGTGGATGACATATCTACAGTTTGGGTTCCAAAGCTGTAGATTTCCCAACCACCGCCCGGAAGACATACTTCAGGTGAATGAATGCCCGACCCTTTAGTTTGTTCTTTGTAGTATGCCGAGAACAAGCTGACGTAGTTTTTTTCTGACTGGTTTTGGTAACGCATGTTTATATAGTCATCTGCACCAAGAACATTTTCCACAGCTTTGCTGAAAGGCTGATTAGTACCAGACCATTCCGTAATATTACGCGGGAATAGGTTAAACTTGTCGCGATCTGGTAATATACGTTCGTTTGCTGGAGCAAGGATAAATGTTGCGCTGACTGCCATTGTTAGAAGTGTAGCAGCAATTATTCCGCGTGTTGGCTTGATCCCGAAAATACGAAAAGCCTGTTTGCCTAATCCTTCGCTATCCAAATCGATGGCTTGGTGTAGGGGAAGTGGGTTTGGTGTTAACCGTTGCAGCGCAATAGTCATCAGAAACAGAATGCCGATACAGGCCAGGAAAATCACCCAGCCTTCAAAAAAATGCATGAAACCTTCAACTTGATCTGTGCCGTAGCTATTGACGATGACACCGATTGCACCAATGCGTAGTGAATTCATGACGATAGTGATAGGAGCGGCGGATAGCATGAGTAATGCTTTGTGCCAAAATGGGCCGCGATAAAGGATAGATGTCAGGTAGGAAAAACTAAGAATTGGGAAGAGGTATCGTAGTCCTGAGCAGGCTTCGGCGACATGTAGTTTGTAAACACCTAAATCTATAATATTGCCTTCTAGGTATACGGGAACACCCATTAATGAGACAAACCAGACTCCAAGTTCTGAGGAAACACCTTGCAAAAAGATCGACATTTTCCAGTAAATAACGCCCGGTAAAGCCAACATGAATACTAGGTGTAGTACAGGCAGTTGATGGCGACGCCCCTTGTCCCACCCAAATACAGTCAGAACAAAACCGCCTACCCATACAATCATAGAATATGTAACAATATCAGGTATTTGAACCAGATTACCCGCAATCCCTCCAAATAATCCCAATGCGATAACAACAAGCCCAGGCCAGCGTATAGTCCGGGCCTTATTTTGCGTTTCAGAAGGAGCATTGCGTAGTTCGCGCAAGAAAAGATACAGCGAAATTAATGGGATCAGCGGGCCGTGGCTGTATTCCGGTGTTGCCCATGTTTTTGTCAGGAATGTTATCCCAAGCCAAAAGACAGGAAGGCTGGTAATAACCAATGCCACAAACCAGAACAACCCTGTTTTATTCACGTCAAATGATCTGGGGTTGAATTTTCTTGTCGATGATATTTCAGAAACAGACATTAAAAAAACCTTCAGGCATCAATCGTTACATGCATAGCTAAGCAGCAATACTGCCGGCAGATTAGTCTATTTTAGTCCATTAAACCATCTTTTATTCTATTGGAAACACTCTGATTATGAAATCACGACAATTCAATTATTACTGAAGATCAAACCGCCTGCCAATTCCAAAAAACAAAGAATGACTATGAGCAGTTTCAGATGTCTCGTCATCATCTTGACGGTAAATATATCCGGTGTTTATATTCCAGTCTTTGGTCATATTATAATAATATGTAACATCGAATCTAAGGCGTGAGTTTAAGTCAGTTCTAATTACATTATTTGAGGTTGTGAATCCGGCGTTTAGCAGAATGCTGGAAACGTTATTGATGTTGTGATTGTAGCCAACGGTAAAGGCTGAATACAGTCGCTCGTCATCATTACTATCATTTGCAACATATCTTCTGAACTGTGTGTTGATATCACCGTTGGGAACCATTTGTCTAAAGATCAGGCCGCCGATAACGTTCGTTTTATTTGCTTCACCTCTTGTTACACCTAAGCTTCCGGATAAAGTTGCATTTGGTAATTCATAAACCCTACCGACATCGAATGTATTGCGGCGACCGTTAGTATTAATGATGGTTGATACTTCAGGGCTTATGGTTCCATTCGGCACTTCATATATAGCCCCGAAACTACCAACAACACCTTCTTTGTGTGTTGTCATGCGTG
>SWCD01023360.1_pt2 | contig 41372 bp, 40 predicted proteins | sample 4693011 | NCBI WGS metagenome assembly SWCD01 (sample SAMN10267278, study PRJNA491770) | bioreactor metagenome | isolation source: DHS bioreactor inoculated with marine | place: Japan: Omine Ridge, Nankai Trough
CGCCTGGACAACAGGCAACGACCCGTCTGCGGTCATGCGCTGCAACAGCAGGGCCGGCATCGCCTGCATCCCCAGGCGATCCATGATTTCAATGGTCTGCTGCAGAGTTTCAGCCGGGGTCTCAAGCAGTTCATCCACGTCACATGCTATGACCCATTGCCCGATCAGTGTGCGAAGCATCCAGGTTATTTTCTCGATCCGGGTTGCTTCACTGAAAAGCCCACGGAATTCACAAAATATGCAGATGTCAGGCTCACTGGCCAGCGTCTCAACAACATTGCGGTCGAACGCGCCATGCAACGCAAAGACGAACCCGGAAACGCCAAGACCGCGATAGTGCTTCAAGAAATGCGGCAGCAGGTCTGCATCAAGATGACCGGCAACGGTAACGACTGTCACAGGAACTCTTGCTGCCACGGCCTCCATCAATTCAACCTTGGCCAAGCGGCACTGTTTGCTGATTGCCTGCCAGCGTTGCGAACGACGTCCAGTGAAACAAGCCGCCATCATCTGCATAAATCAATTTCTTGAAATCGTTGCGGAAGCCTGGTGCAAGGGGCATCCGGTCGACAACCAACTGATCACATATTTCACAGAAACGCTCACGTTCCCGTTCGACGCGGTGCATTGTCTTGTCCCGAATATACTGTCTGGGAATATTAAGGCGTGACAGGGCGGAGACCGCTTCCGCGATTTCTCTGGGATTGTCCTCGACGATACAGCAATACTCCGGGTCGAAGAAATAATCTCGCGCACCCACGCTCCTGGTGCTAACCACCGGCAGGCCGGCCATCATGTACTCCATGCTTGCTCTGTTGGTGCCTTCGGATGCCGACAGAATCAACCCGACCCTGGATCGCGCATACACTTCGTTTACCTGCGGTCTGGTCAGGTATATACAATCGTTGTCCGTAGTCCAGTTCGAGAAGGTCGCACGTGGCAACCGTTGGCGCCAGTGAGAAATCTCATCATCTAACTCGCTACTGGTTTCAGAGCCCTTCTTGCGAAAACAGATCAACCCAAGGGCTTCTACCTCGGCAGCCAACTCCAGCCGTTTCTCTGACACCAGGCGTGCATTGTAGACAGCTTCAAACTCTATAGCCGTGTCCGGAAGTGGTTTGAATACTGTCTCGTTAAGAAAGCAATTGGCATTTATCTGCATTGCATTCAGACCGGCATTCCGAAGATAGCCTGCTTCTGTAGCGTCACTGCCAAACGCCACAATATGATGCAACAAGTTGAATGCGCGATGATGGTGTATGAGATTTGCACGCCGCTTCGCGTTGTCGGCGTCAGTGAATGACGACGAAAACAGCAGGACAATTGCCGGTTGCTCCGCAAAAGCGTGAGGAAACGACATCACGCCAAGCGGAACACCCGCGCCGACCCAGGTCACGATAATGAGTGGCCGCCTGTTCACGACACATCCCCAGCCATGGATCGGTGATTGCTCTTCCGCCATAAGGTTTTCTTCCAGCCTTGGTATTCGTTTGGCGTCACTCTAGACTGGGACGAGCGAGATTAGCCAACCTCAATTTCCGGGTCGCTGAACCGTCAAGTGTCGAGACGAAAAAGCACCTGGCATGACGGTCGGTTTTTCACACAAGGCGCGAAAAATGACAACCACAGGTACACCGGCAAAACGCCCTGACCTCGTATTCATCCTGTCGCCCATTGGCAGATCGGGAACAAATTACCTTCGCGCCTTGATGATCGGGAGCAAATTGTGCCAGGTGCCGCTTGGGAACACCAATTCTGTCGAAGACTGGTTGATTACTTACTCCCCCCTTCTGATCAGGTATGCCGAATCCGTCAAGCAGAGTCAGATGTTGGCAAGTGGTGCAGACCCTGCCATTTGCAACCTTGAGGAAGCCTTGATGTTGCGGCACCTTGGCGACGCAATCAGAAAGACAATACGGTACAAGGACTCTCGGCCAATCGCACTGAAAACCCCCAGTTCCGAAGGCGTAGCGAATATATTCAACCTATTCGATGACGCGCGGTTGATAATGCTGGTGAGAGATGGACGAGACACTTGCCAGTCCAATTACAGGTCCGGTTTCACCAGCAGTTACGCAGACGCATTCCAAATCTGGCGTGACAGGGTGATACAAATGACCGATTTCGCAGGTGTCTACGCCATAAACGCCACAAACCCTCTCGTTCTTTGGGTCAAGTACGAAGACGCGGTCAACAACCCCGAGGCAACAGTTCGCAGAATAGCCAGGTTTATTGGCGAAGACGACGCGAAGCTCGACATGAACGGAATACAGGAATTACCCATTTTCGGATCATCAGAGCTTGGCCGAACGTCGAAAGACGAGTTTGTCTATCAATACTTGCCCGCCAAATCGGGGTTCAACCCCATCGGCCGCTGGAAGTCATGGCCGCCCGAAGTCAAAATCCTCTTCAAACAAATGGCCAACGACCAACTGGTTGACCTTGGCTACGAAAAGGACGAGAGTTGGTAACAAGTGATTGATTGCGGAGCCGAACACTGAAATGCTCACAGTCCAGCAGCATTTCCAGACCATCACTTGCGGAATGAATTGGACAGCATGCCAACAATCCATCACCTGTACAACCGCTCGTTCTTTCGCAACAAACCGGCACCGCCGCTGAATATCCCTGGATTTATCGAAACGTTTGGTCCGCAAGAGCTGCCGTTGGCGGACTGCCTGGTTGTACATGTCCCAAGCATTGTGCTGACACATCGCGCCGACGAGTTACACGATTTGCGAAAGATTGTACCCAAGCAGCAAATCTGGGTTGCTCAGTCATACGAGAGCGCAGTGAACTACCCCGCACTGGATGACCCTGAGTTCATTTCGCTGTTCAATCTCGAAATGTCCTATCGCCAGACGGCGGACATCTGGACGCCATACATTCCGGACCAACTGCGGCAGCAACCCGTGGAATGCACGATCCCCGCGCGCCGCAGGCTTTGCTGTGCGTTTGTCTCAAGCCACGCCGATGAGAGTGGGCGCCAAGCCTACATACGCGACTTGATGCGCAACCTGACCGTCCATTCCTATGGCAAATTCATGCGCAACAAACGCGTAATAATCGATCGCGGAACACGCACCAAGCTGCGCATTCTGAAGAAGTACCGATTTGCACTCGCCTTCGAAAACGCCATCGAAACCGACTATGTAACAGAAAAATTTTTCGAGCCTCTGATAACCGGTGCCATTCCTGTTTATCTCGGTGCACCAAATATTGAACAGTTCGCCCCCGGTGAAAACTGTTTTGTCAACGCCAGCGCCTTTTCGTCACCGGTCGCTCTGGCCGGCTTTCTGCGCGATGCGGACCCCTCACATTTTCATCAGTGGCGCACGCAACCCTTACGCGCTGATTTCCGCAATCGCACAAAACGCCTTGAAACCGCAAAGCAGCTAGAGTTGAGCCGGCAGCTTGGCCAGATGCTCGAGCAGTCATGATGCCATTACGTTGCAGTTGGCAGCAACGACAGTCCATATATTGTCCGGGTGAAACGGATACCCGACAGGCCATGGTTGGGTGCTTTCAATCAAACAACGATAGGCGAACATCGGGAATATAGACATGCATCACCACATTCTGCGAACTGTCGGCACTGTGATTGTCATTGCAACTGTTTGGGCGCAGCCGGCACTTGCAGACCCCCTCCCGGCGCCTGCCGAGTTAACAGCTCGTATTGGCTCAGCGCCGACGACGGTTGAAGTCTACGAACCGCATTTGTCTACAGAAAAAGCTCCGGTCAAACGTCGTTATTCAGGCTATCGTTTTGATGTTGTGGCCAATCTGGTTTTCGGCCCGATGTGGCGCGATGGTACGCAGGCCATCGAGTTTCGGGCACTCGATGGCTATGTCTCACGCATCCCGGTTGCCGACTTCGACGAACACAAGGCGCATCTGGTGATCGGCGTGAGCGACGGCAGCGCGTTCACGGTGAACAACCTCCTGCAGAACGAGAAAAATATCCAGCTCGGGCCTTACTATCTCATATGGGAAAATATCGAAGACGCCGCAATGTTCAATCGCGGAGCGTCGGGTTGGCCTTACCAGGTCGCAGAGATATTGCGGGTCAATATTTCTGATGAGCGTCTTCGGCCCGCAGGGCTTGATCCCGCGTTAGACCCTGCAATTGACCTGGTCAGGACGCACTGCCTCACGTGCCACAAGCTGAATGGCATCGGTGGCGACAAGGTTCAAGGTGATCTTTCCGGGCTGGCGAGATCGCTGGACGATGCCGGCTTTCGCGCCTGGGTGCTTGATCCGAGATCGGTTCAGCCCACTTCAACCATGCCGGCTCTGTCGCGCGGACTTCCGGACGACGAACGAGAGCGCATCGCCCGTTTGCTGCGAGCATATCTGCTTGCAATGCCAGGCGATGGCTGACCGATTGATGCCACAAAACGCACCACACCTGCATGCTCAGCCAGCCAGGTGTTCGAACAACCTGGCGACCGCTTCTGCACCGGGGTCCACATGTCCTTCAAGCTGACTGGCACTGATGTATGATGCCCTGCCGGCCTTGGCCGTTACCAGCGTCGCGGTATGATCGGCACCGGCACGCGCGGCAATAGCAGCAGCATCCAGCCCCTGCGCCAGCGCCTCCAGGGCCGGGTGCAGCGCATCCACCATCGTCCTGTCGCCAAGTTGCGCACCGCCAATTTCCTGCATCCTGGCAAGGCCCGCTTTCAGCGCATCCTTCATCGAACACCCACTCGAAGAAGCGTCTCCTGCAGCGGCAAAAAATATCGCCAGCAGCACCCCCGAAGATCCCCCCATTGTCTGGCTGAGTTCCAGGCCTATGGCGCGGTAGAGCTGAGTGTGATCAGCCAGCGGCAGACGGTCAATCGCCTCGATCAGGGCTCGTGACGCACCCGCCAGCGTCGAACCGGTATCACCGTCTCCAGATTTTGCATCAAGCTCATTCAGATCATCTTCGGCGGCAATCAGGACCCCACAGCAATCCTTCAGAAAGGCGGCCGTTTCCGGGTGTTGTGACGCCAGTGGCGTTATGGGCCGCAGACCGTCAGGCAAGTTGACAATGGTTACCGGTGAAATGCCAGACAGGCCCGGCCATGCTGCCAGCGGCACAGGCGCCGCCAGCGCTGTGAGATCGTTGCCCAACGCGGCATAAACTGAAATCGAAAATCCACGCATGTCCAGAGAAGTCATCATGGCAGCAGGACCAATAACATGGCTGAGATTCCCGCTGATCGACGAGTTTGCCAATTCATGCATCAGTACCGACATTTCAAGCACTGACGTACCGCCCAGATTGTTGACCAGCGCAACATGCGGGCGGTCCTCCATCATCGCCGACAGCTTGTCGACTACGGCAGCGATCGCCTGTTTTGCATCATCAAAGGTAACCTGTTCAACGCCGGGTTCACCGTGAATCCCCAGGCCGAGTTCCGCCATGCCTTCCGCGATACGGTGTTCTTTCGGAGAGCCTGGCACCGTGCAGGTATCTAGCGACATGCCGATCGATCTGCAATTGTCGATGACACGCTCGGCAGCCGCCGTCACTGTCTGCAGGTCGGCACCAGCATCTGCCAGCGCACCGGCAATCTTGTGTACGAACAGCGTCCCCGCCACACCTCTGGCCTGGGGCAGATCCGGCAAGGCAATATCATCGTCCACGATGACCATGCTGACATTCAGGCCAAAGGCCCTTGCACGCTCTGCAGCCAGCCCGAAATTAAGCCGGTCGCCCGTGTAATTCTTGACGACAAGCAGACAACCCGCCGGACCGGTTACAGCCAGAATGCCGGCCAGCACTGCGTCAACCGACGGCGAGGCAAACACATCACCACACACGGCAGCCGCCAGCATGCCCTGGCCCACGAAACCGGCATGGGCCGGTTCGTGACCCGACCCGCCACCGGATACCAGGGCAACCCTGGACTTGTCCCAGTCACTGCGGACAACAACGCGAATGTGGGGATAGCCATCGAGCCTTGCCAGCCTGCCTCCCGATGCCGCGACGATGCCATCCACGGCTTCGACAACGATGTCTTCCTTCTTGTTCATGAATTGGGTCATTGCTTTACCTTCCCCTATGCGAGACGCGCGCCGTGAGCATCAAAGTAGAACGGTTTCTCAGGTTGAATTTTCAGGATGTCGCCCGGCTTCAAATCGGTATGGGCATCGGTCACAGTGACAACATCATGCTCCTTGAAAGACAGGTGCAGTCGCGTCTGGTCACCCAGGTGCTCCACGCGAGTCACAACGGCGTCTTCGCCCCGGCCCTGCTGTATCTGTTCCGGCCGCAAGCCAATGGACTGGGCGCGCCCCGGGCTGCCCGCAAACAGGGATGCCGGCAATATGTTGATCCGCGGCTGACCCAATCGGCTGGCCGCATACACGCTGACCGGATTTTCGTAAATGTCCCTTGGCGAACCAGTCTGCACCAGCTTGCCCTGATCCAGGACACCTACATGGGTCGCCATTGTCATGGCCTCTATCTGGTCGTGGGTGACGTAGAGAAGGGTCGCTCCGGAGTTTGCCTGAATGCTCTTGAGCTCAATTCGGAGGTCGGCCCTCAGCTTGGCGTCCAGTGAGCTTAACGGCTCGTCCATGAGGTAGATGGACGGCTCGCGCACGAGCGCCCGGCCGATGGACACACGCTGCATTTCGCCGCCGGATAACGCCGTGGCCCTGTTGTCGAGCTTGTGGGAAATCTGCAGCACTTCAGCAACCTCTGAAATCTTCCTGTTGATTTCATCGGGAGGAGTCCGCAGCAATGGCGATTTGAGGGGAAAGGCCAGGTTCTCGCGTACCGTCAGATGCGGGTACAGTGAGTATTGCTGGAACACCATCGCAACGTTGCGCTGCGCAGGCATCAGTCCAGTCATCGAGTTCCCGCCGATGAATATCTCGCCGGCATCGGGCGTGTCGAGACCCGAGACCATTCGCAAGGTCGTGGTCTTGCCGGCGCCGGTAGGACCAAGCAGCACAACGAAAGAGCCATCGGGAACCGTCATCGTCACATTGTCGAGCGCCTTTGCGGTTCCAAAGCTTTTTGAGACACCCTCGAGCCTGACTTCAGCCACTGGCGAGCACCCCCTCATTCGCTGCCGAGCGCAGCGCCTGGCCTGTTGCACCCTCGAACAGCGTAAGAGTGCGTGAATCAAACTCCAGTCCGATTGTCTCGTTGATGTTCACGGACACACTGGATGCGATGCGCGCCTTGATCTCACCATTGGCTGTGGCCAGCGTGACGATCTGTGTTGTGCCCAGATACTCTGTGGCGATGACCTGTCCGCGATACCTGGACGTGTCTGAAAAGTGTATGTGCTCCGGACGGACGCCGAGGGTCAAAGATCCTGTAGCTGCTTCGCGCACAACCGGTATTTTGACAGCAACACCGTTCAGGCTGATGCTGGCCTCACCGGGTGCGACCGTGCCTTCAAATTCCAGAAAATTCATGGCCGGCGAACCAATGAACTTTGCCACAAACTTGGTTGCCGGCCAGTCATAAATCTCCTGCGGCACTCCGAACTGTTCAACCACACCGTGGTTCATCACCACAATCTTGTCGCCCATTTGCATGGCTTCCAGTTGATCATGGGTCACATACACCGTGGTGGCGCCCATGCGATCATGCAGAGCCCGCAATTCTTCCGACATATGCTCGCGGAACTCGGCGTCAAGCGCTCCCAGCGGTTCATCCATGAAGAATGCCTTGGGCTCACGGACAATCGCCCTGCCCAGGGCCACACGCTGTCTGTCACCGCCCGACAGGCCCCCGACCGGTTTGTTCAGGATGTCTTGGATGCCCAGAATTCTGGCGACTTCCGCCACCTTCTTCTTGACGTCCGCTTTCGCCATGCCCTGGCTGACCAGCGGGTAGGAAATGTTCTTTCCCACGTTCATGTGGGGATACAGGGCAAACATCTGAAATACGAAGGCAATATCACGTTGACTGGCCGGTTTCTGGCCAACCTCTTCACCATCGATGTAGATCTCTCCACTGGTGGGCAGCTCAAGGCCCGCCATCATCCGCAAGGTGGTTGTCTTGCCGCAACCCGACGGGCCCAGCAGCATGAAAAACTCGCCGTTCTCGATGGTGAACGTCGAGGACTTGACTGCATTGAAGCTGCCAAAATCCTTGCGCACATTCTTGATTCTAATTTGCGCCATGGGTCATTCCGGGAAATGGCTGACAATGACAAACATCACGGTGCCAACCAGGGTTACAATGAACGAGTACGTGTACAGCGACAGCGCAAAAGGCTGCATGAGCATGAACACCCCAAGCGCGATCAGGATAGAGGCAAGCGCTTCCCAGGCGCCGCGCCTGATGCGCACCAGACCATCAATGAAGTTATTCATTTGCGCACCGCCCCGAATGTGATCCCGCGAAGCAAATGCTTGCGCAGCAGGATCGTGAACACCATCACCGGAACCAGGAACAGCGTCGCTCCAGCCGCAACGGCCGGCCAGTCCTGGCCGCCGACACCGATGATTGTCGGAATGAACGGCGGCGCCGTCTGTGCCGTGCCTGAGGTAAGCAGCACGGCAAACGCATATTCGTTCCAGGCAAAGATCAGGCAGAAAATGGCAGTCGAGGCGATGCCCGTCGCTGCCTGTGGCAGCACAACCTTGTAGAACGCCTGAAATCTTGTATAGCCGTCAATCAGGGCGGCTTCTTCGTACTCGATCGGAATTTCATCGATAAAACCGTTGATCAGCCAGACCGACAGCGACAGGTTTACAGCCGTGTACAGCAGGATCATTCCCGCATGGGTGTCATTCAGCCCAAGCTCCCTGAACATCAGGAAGATCGGTATGGCGACCGCGATTGGCGGCATCATGCGCGTGGACAGAATGAAGAACAGCAAATCATCTTTCAGGGGAACCCTGAAGCGCGAAAATGCATAGGCAGCTGCCGTTCCCAGAACGATGGTAAAGAAGGTTGATCCGAAGCCGATGACAACTGAGTTGAAGAAGCGCTCTCCATAGCGCGACGCACCTACGATCACCATGTCGTACTGACGCACGATCCGGTCATACCATGTGGTCGGTTCTCCAAGATCCTGCAGTGTTTGCTGATCGACGCGGGTGCGCGTTGTGAACAGGTTCACATAGCCTTCCAGGGTTGGTTGAAAGACAATTTTCGGGGGGTATGCGATGGCATCCGAGGGTGATTTGAAACCTGTCGCAATGATCCACAACAGCGGCAGGATGGTAACAATTGCGTAAATCACCACCAGGCTGCCGGCAATCCACTTTTGCCGAACCGATGGTTCAGTTGGTGAATAGCTGCTCATCGCTGTTTTACCTTGTTCAGCGCTTTCACATAGATGGAAGCAAGGCCGAACACGGAGACAAAGAGAATGACGGCGTAGGCTGATGCATAGCCTGTCCTCCACTTCTCAAAGGCTTCGCGCTTCAGGTTGATTGACGTCAATTCGGTTATTGACCCAGGGCCGCCGCCGGTGAGCTGTACGACCAGGTCGAACATCTTGAAATTCTCGATTCCGCGAAACAGGATCGCCAGCATCAGGAACGGCAGAACCATCGGGATGGTAATTGTCCAGAACTGACGCCATTTGCTGGCCCGGTCACATTCCGCCGCTTCATATATACTGTCGGGAATGGACCGCAGGCCCGCAAGGCAGATCAGCATCACGAATGGCGTCCACATCCAGGTGTCGACAATCACGATTGCCCACGGTGCCAGCGCAACATCACCGATCATCGAGAAGCTTGACGGATCGGTGCCACTCAGGAACCCGACGACATAGTTGAACAGGCCAATTTGTGGCTGGTACAGGAATGTCCAGAAATTGCCGACGACTGCGGGACTGAGCATCATCGGAAAGACGATGATGGTCGTCCACAGGTCATTGCCTCGGAATTTCTTGTTGATCAGATAGGCAAGTGTAAATCCAATCAGGACCTGCAGTACAATGGTCCAGATCAGGAAATGCGCCGTTGCCTGCATCGACAGCCATATGTCACTGTCGGTGAGAATGCGACGGTAGTTCTCAAGGCCAACGAATTCTACCGGCTTGTTGGGCCTGTTGACGCGAAAATTCGTGAAACTCAGGCGGATCGTCCAGATCAGCGGAAAGATGTTCACGGCCAGCAGCAGTACAATTGTAGGCGCGACAAAAATCCAGGCTATGGCCCTGTCGGACAAGCCTTTTATGCGCCTGGCCACTGCTGGTGGCGTGGCATTCACAGCGCGATCAATCGGTGTGTTGGACATATCGGGCTCTCAAGGTCATGACTTGGTTGTGCAGGCAGCCTGCGCGGGGCGGCTCGCAAGCCATCTCGCCCCGCGCATTCACCAGCAAGTTTCACGCAATCAGTGACTAGTACTTGCCTTCATCCTCGAACACTTCCGTCCAGTCCGCAACCAGACCATCGAGGGCTTCTTTGGATGTGCCGCTGCCAGCCACAACATAGTTGTGGAAGCGCTTCTGCGAAGCCTGCAACAATGAGGCATAACTGGGTTCGGCCCAGAAATCCTTCACGATGGCCATGGAATCCAGGAATGTCTGGGCGTACGGCTGACTGGTCGCAAAGCCAGGATCATTGACGACCGCATTCAACGCGGAGTAACCGCCCAGCGTCCACCATTTTGCCTGGATTTCGGGATCGGCAAACCACTTGATGTATTCAAGCGCTGCGTCCTTGGATTCGGAATTTGCAACGACGGAAATCCCCTGTCCGCCAAGTTGTGCAAACTGTTTGCCGCCGGGACCTGCAGGGTTGGCGAAGTAACCCGACCGGTCACCACCGACATTTGCATCAGCATGAACACCTGGCCAGATAAAGGCGAAGTTCATTTGCAGCGCCACCTGGCCGGACTTGTAGGCATCTATGCTCTCTGACATGTAGGCATCTGATGCGCCTGGCGGCGTGCAGCAATCATAGAGCGCCTTGTAGAATTCCAGGCCGGCGACAGAGTCAGCAGAATTGACAAAGCCTTCAAGCTCGTATGGCTTGTCCGGATTGTCGTACTGGAAACCAAAACTGTAGAGAACGTCCATCGCGCCCATGGTGATGCCTTCCGAGCCACGCTCGGTGTAGATGGCAGCCCCGTAGACTTTCTTGCCGTCAATATCCCGGCCCTGGAAGAACTCCGCGATTTGCTTCAGCTGTTCAAAGGTTTTTGGCGCATCGAGCGTCCAGCCATACTTATCTTTGAATTCAGCCTGTATTTCCGGGCGAGAAAACCAGTCCTTGCGGTAGGTCCAGCCGACAACGTCACCAAATGCCGGCAGAGCCCAGTAGTTCGGGGTGTTCTTCGGCCACTCCGAATAACCCGTTACGGTCGCCGGGATGAAATCCTTCATGGAGATGCCTTCTTTGTCGAAGAAGTCATTCAGCTTGACGTATTGACCGTTCTCTGCCGCACCCCCGATCCACTGGCTGTCGCCGATGAGCAGGTCACACAGCTTGCCGCCGGAATTGAGTTCATTGAGCATGCGGTCGGCAAAATTCGGCCACGGCACAAACTCGAAACTCATCTTGTGACCGGACTTGGCTTCAAAGTCCTTGCTCAACTCCACAAGAGCATTGGCCGGATCCCAGGCAGCCCAGCAAAGCGTCAGATCCTTGGCCTGGGCAGCGCTGGACGCACCAAGACCGGCAGACGCCACAACAGTAAGCATCGCCGCAGAGCGATGTAATACGGATTTCATGATTGAACCTCCCAATAGACGTCTCGACTTGTTGCCGGGACAATTATTATCACGCCACCAGCTATAAATGAGGTACGCACCTCAACGCAACAACTTTCTGAGGTACGCACCTCAAAATTGTTGCTTTCGCCTGAAAATTGGTCAACAAGGGAGAACCTTCAAACCTGAACATGGACCCTTGAGAAGCTGATGCGGCCTACCACCAAAGATCTTGCCAAAGCGGCTGGCGTCAGTCTTGCGACCGTGGATCGCGTGCTGAATGACCGACCCGGCGTACGGGCGCAAACAGTCATCAAAGTGCATGAAACAATTGAGAAAATTGGTTTTTCAAGAAATATCCAGGCTGCCAATCTGGCCCGCAACAAGAGCTATCAGTTTCAGTTCATCCTGCCGTCCACCGAAGGACAATTCCTGAAAGAGCTGATGTCGCGCATAGAAGAGGCCAATCAATCCTACGCGTCCGATATGATCGAGGCACGCAGCAAGCAGATCGCCGTCAACGATCCCCATGCAGTCGCCAATTACCTCGCATCCCTGAGTGCGCACGAGGTCGACGGGGTTGCCATAATGGTTCCTGAATCACCGCAAGTTCGCGATGCCACAACCCGCTTGCTGGAACGCGGAATACAGGTCGTGCACTTCCTTTCAGGTCAGCCCAAGGCGTCGGAAGTTGATTTTGTCGGCAATGACAGCCATGCAGCCGGAGCCACCGCAGGCCGTCTGGTGGGCAGTTTTGCAAAAACCAGACGCGGCAAGATCATCGTCGTGACAGATACGATGCAGGCCCGCGACAGCATTGAACGCCGCCTGGGTTTTGATGAAACCGTTGCACGGTTGTTTCCCGACATTCAGGTGCTGCCGTCGCTGGAGACCTACGGCAACGAGGAACGCGCACATCGCATTGTGAGGCAATGTGTCGAAAACAACCCGGACATCATCGGCGCATATGTCATGAGCCCGGAAGCCCATGCACCGATTGAAGCGCTTGGCCAATGCGTTGACACGAACCGGACGAGCATAGTGGCGCACGAAAGAACGCCGTTCACCGAAGCGGCCCTGCGCGACGAAACCCTGGACGCCATTATTGCTCAAAATACCGGCCATGCCGTCCGCAGTGCCATTCGCATCATGCGCGCGCGCAGTGAACAGCGCCAACCATTCGCATCACAAGAGACAATTCGCATAGAAATCCTGTTGAAGGAAAATCTTTGACCCCCTCATCCAGGCGCGCTGTCTAGCGCTGCAATCAACCCGCTCTGGCAATGGCGGCGGTTTAATCCTGCGCCAGCATCCCGGCAATCTCGTCCTTCAGCACCATGCGCTGTTTTCGAAGGTCGATGGAGCGCTTGTCAGGCGCTGGCTCCACCTCGGTTTCAATGCGGTGAATCTCGCGGTTGACGACATGGTATTCGTCAAAAAGTTTGGCGAAATGCGCATTCGACATTTTCAACTCGTGCAGCCTGTCGACTTTACTCGGAAATTCTTCGGCAAGCTCATGCGGTACGTGCGACAATTCTATTCCCCTTGTTTTTACTGGAATGACTGGAATTACGTTAGCGCCGCCAGTGCCACGTCCCCTTGACTTATGTCAAGAACCCAGGCCCTGATATTGCATCGCCCACCGGTAGAATATCCGGCCCTACTCTCCCGTGCGGGCAATGTCTTGCTTGCGCCGCGAGATATAGGCCTTGAGCTCCTCGTCGATGGCAGGATCCAGCTCGGGCTGTTCGTAATCGCGCAGAAGCTGCTTCCAGATACCGTTTGCCCGCTCGGTTGCCGTTTTAGATCCGTCGTCGCGCCAGCTTTCGAAATTGCGCCAGTCGGACAGCAAGGGAGCGTAGAATGCATGTTCATATCGCTCGAGCGTGTGCCGGGCGCCGAAATAGTGCCCGCCGGGACCTACCTCCCGTATGGCATCCAGTCCCAGTTCATCAACGCCGGTATCGAAAGGCTCGATGACGGCCGCCAGCATCTGCAAGATCTCAGCATCGAGGATGAACTTCTCGAATGAACACACCAGGCCACCTTCCAGCCATCCGCCTGCGTGCAGCATCACGTTGATATGCGACATGACGCAGCTCCACGCTGACATGCTTGATTCATATGCCGCCTGGGCATCGACGGCTGGCGAAGCGGTGGCATTGCTGGAGCGGATCGGCACACCATAGCGCCTCGCCAGCTGAGCAGAAATAACCACGGATCGTGAATATTCCGGCGTGCCGAACGCCGGCGACCCGGTGCGCATGTCGACGTTCGACGTGAAGTGACCGTAGAACACCGGGCAGCCTCTTCGCGCGGCCTGGGCAACCATGAACCCGGCCAGCGCCTCGGCGTTCTGCTGCACCAGCGCGCCTGCCAGCGTTGCCGGCGCCATTGCGCCGGCCAGCGTGAACGGCGTAACGTTTACCGGCTGACCGGCCAGCGCCATCTCGATCAACCCGTCCGACATCGCTCCATCCAGAACCATGGGAGAATTGGTGTTGATGCCGGTGCAAAATGCTGGTCGGCGCGCCAGTTCTTCATCCGAACATTGCATGGCGATCTTGGCCATCTCGATGCAATCCCTGGCTCGCTTGCGACTGTTGAGCCAGGTGGGTTGCCAGCCCTTGTCGGTGAGCGTGATCTGCGCGTACATCATGTCCAGGTGACGCGAGGCCGCCGGCAGGTCCATCGGCTCTACGCCAGCGCCGCCGTCATGATGGTAAATGTTCAGCGAATGCACTAGGCGCACACAATTGCAGCAATCCTCGTAGGTGCCATCGCGCCGCCCCCTGTCCAGATCGGATACGAACGGCGGTCCGCACACCGATGCGAACACCATTGAGTTACCGCCAATCGTCAGGGTTTTTTCCGGGTTGCGCGCATGGACGGTAAACTCCCGCGGCACATCAATCAGCATCTCTTCGATCAAGGCGGGATCGAAGCGGACAATCTCGCTGTCGAAATCAACATCGGCCCCGGCTCCGTGCAACAGGTCCAGCGCCCTGCGATCGGTAATCTTCATGCCGATATCGCGCAACACATCCAGCGACGCATGATGCAGCGCCTCGATCTGGTCTTCACTGGCAATCTCGAGAGGCTTGAACGGATTGTGAACAGCCCTGAACGGCGGCTGTTGCAAAGTTCCGCCGCGTGTTCGTCGCGAACGGTTACGGGGCTTTCTGGAGTTTGAATCCTGGGTCATGACGGGATATCCTGGCGCTGAAACTAACGGGACGATCAGGCGGAACTATTCATTCCACCAGAACTTCCGTGCGCACCTGCCCACGTTTCTTCATGCATAATCAATACCTTGCGCGCCGACGGCCGGTCAATGAAGCGATCAACCATATCAGCGATATTGGGGTAGTCGCGTATCGAGCCCGGATAGACCTGCGGCCACACTGCCTGCATCGCAAAGCAGAAGTCCACGATGGTCAGCCTGTCACCGAAGAACCACGGCCCGGGATCAAGCGCTTCATCAATCACCCGTAAAACCTTGTCCAGGCGCTTCAGCGATGCCTGTTTCAATGCAGCCTTGCCGGCTTCGTCCTCGAAGTAGAACTCCGGGTGAAACTGAAGCATGACTTCAGGTTGCAGGGTCGAAGCCAGATAGTGCATCCATTGCAGGAAGTGACCGCGACGGCTGTCTGCAACCTCGATCAGCAGATTTGCCTGCGGATGTTTCTCGGCAAGGTAAAGCGCAATTGCGCCTGACTCGAACACAGCGCCGTCCGGCCCGGCCAGCGCCGGTACGCGGCCGTGCGGGCTGGCAGCAATAAACGCGCGATCAGGCGTATCGGAAAACAGCTTGACCCATTCGACCCGGTAGTCGGCCCCTGTTTCCTCCAGAATGGCATGCACGCCCATCGCGTAGGTGTTGGGCGCACAGTACAGCGTGTATCGGGGAGGTGTATTGCTCATGCGCGCATCCTGCTTCCGTCAGGGTCAAACACCGGCCTTGTCTGCAAGATCGCCGGCCGTTGCTGACCCAAGATCTCCACAGTGTACGATGCATCCGGATCAACGCAATCCGCGCGAACATATCCCATCGCCAGGGACTTTTTCGTGCAAGCCCCATAGCCGCCGGAAGTGATATAGCCCACGCTTTCGCCTGCCAGCCACACCGGTTCGTCGCCCCAGGCGTCAGCCTTGTCGGCGTTTATCTCGAACGTCACCAGGGATTCGCGCCCCTGCTGCTCACACAGGTCAATACAGGCGTCGCGCCCGATGAAGGCCGGCTTGTCACAGTCAACGAAGTTGCCAAGTCCTGCCTCGTACGCCGTGTAGTCCGGTGACAGGTCCAGCCCCCATGCCGGAAAGCTCTTTTCAAGACGCAACCGCATAAGCGAACGCGTACCAGCCAGGGCAATGCCATGCGCTCCACCGGCTTGCATGATACGCTCGAACAACACGGGCTGATGCTCATTGGCGCAATACAGCTCATAGCCTGTCTCGCCGGTAAACGACACGCGCAGCACAAGCACATCGCGCACCCCGGCGATTGTGAACCTGCCCGCTGACATAAACGGCAGGCGCTGTGTCGAAACATCGGCTTCTGCCAATTGGGCAAGCAGGCCATGGGCTGCGGGGCCGGCCAGATGCAACCCCGACCAGTTGGCCGATTGATTGGTGACGTTCACATCCAGGTCGGGTTGGTGGGTGTCGAAGATGCGCTCGAAGGCCAGTTGCATAACGTCTGAGCCAAGCAGCACAAACCGGTCTTCGGACAAGCGGCTGACAGAGACATCCCCCCTGATGCGGCCCGCCTTGTTGAGCATCGGGGACAGCATCATGCGCCCGTCGCGTTGCGGCAGCCTGTTTGCCAGCAAGGTGTCCAGCCACGCTGCAGCATCCGGTCCCTCGACCGTGAATTTACCCATCGCGGAATATTCAAACAGACCGGCAGTCTCGCGCACCCTGCGGCATTCTTCATTGACCGGGTTGAACCAGTTGGGCCTGGCGTACCCGGGCAGATCGCGAGGCTCGGTTCCCGCAGGCGCGTACCAGGCCGGATACTCCAACCCGAAACTCGCACCAAACACCGCATTGGCCGCCTTGAGGCGATCATATACCGGGGGCTTGCGAAGCGGCCTTCCAGCAACGTGATCCTGCTCGGGATACACCCTGTCCGAGCGATGCTCGTAGAAATAGCCGGTCGTCGCGCGTGTATATTCCGGGGTGGCCCAATCTCCGAAGCGCGCGACATCCCAGCAGGAAATATCGAAAGAAGGTTCACCTTCAATGATCCATTCGGCCATCAGTCGTCCGATGCCGCCGCCTTGATTGAACCCGGTCATCACACCGTTGGCACAGTAATAGTTTCTCAATTTCGGATACGGACCAAGCAACGGTCCGAGATCGGGCGAGAAGATCATCGGACCATTGATGATGCGTTTGACCCCCGCACTGGCCAGGCACGGCATGATTTCGGCGGATTGCTCGAAATGCCAGTCCATTCGCGATATGTCATCCGGCAAAAGCTCGTGGCCGAACTCCATCGGTGTGCCTGCTTCAGCCCAGTGCCGGCAAGGCGTTTCGTAAGCCCCGAGCAACAGACCCTGGCCTTCCTGGCGGGCATAGCAGTTGGTCTCGCCGTCATTGATCTGCGGCAGTTCAAAATCGAGGGCTGCAATCTCCGGCACGGTTTCGGTGACCAGGTAATGATGTTCTACCGGCACCAATGGCAACCGGATACCGGCCAGGGCGGCCACCTCGCGCCCCCACAGCCCGGCTGCGTTGACCAGCACTTCGGCGATAATGGTTCCCGACGGCGTCACCACCTCCCAGCGCCCGTCCGGCAGGGCATTGGTCTCGATTACAGGTGTATGCCGGTGGATAACGGCGCCCAGCTTGCGCGCTGCTGCAGCGAACGCCTGGGTGGCGCTGGCCGGATCAACGTGGCCGCCCTTGTCTTCCCACAGCGCGGCATAAAGCGGGCTCGTGTCAATGATCGGCGCCCGGCGGCGGACTTCGTCCAGTGAAATCATGTGACTTTCAATACCCTGCCGGCGCACAGCAGCCCCCATGCGGGTATACATTTCAGCCTCTTCGCGGGTTCTGCACAATCCAAGCCCGCCAGTATCATGGAAACCGCAGGACTGGCCGCTTTCGCGTTCCAGTTCCCGGTAGCAATCAAAAGTATACTTGTGGACTTCCGCAACCGGAGATGGTGCAGTGACTGTAAACAGGCCGCCCGCAGCATGCCATGAGGACCCGGAGGTCAACTCCTGGCGCTCCAGAAGGACGCAGTCTTGCTGGCCAAACTTCACCAGGTGATAGAGAACCGAACAGCCGACAACGCCACCACCGACCACCACGACATTTGCATGTGAGCGCATTCTTGATATCCGGCCGCGACGGCAAAACAGGTCGATGGCGCACCATTGCCGCCACGCCGCCGAGCCTAATTTTAACAATACGGCTGCGCAAGTCAAAACTGTGATCACAAACTGTGCACTTGCCTGTTTCATAAGCCAAAGCGCACAAATCAGATACTGGTGCACATAATCTCTTGCAATCCTGAACCGCTGACCTAGTCTGTGTGATCACAGAGTTTCAAACATGCCACAGACTACAACACTCAGCTCTAAATCCGGAGATTTCAAATGTCTGACGAGTTCAAAACCAACTATCTCTTCAACCGGTTTGTCTCGGGCAAACTGTCCCGGCGCGAGTTCGTCGGCAGTTTGGCTGCAATGGGCGCCTCCGCGGCGCTGATTGACACCTTCATTGTAGACCGTGCCCTGGCAGCTACGCCCAAGAAAGGCGGCAAGATCACCGTCGGTACTGAAGGCCAGCAACCCGGTGACTCGCTTGATCCGACCAAGTTCAACTCTACCAGCAACCTGCTGATGGGCTTCACGGTTTATGACCTGCTGGTCAATCGTGGCCCAGACCTGAAGCCGATCCCGTGGCTGGCGGAATCCTGGGAGGCCAGTGCCGACTCTAAGACATGGACGTTCAAGCTGCGCACGGACGTGACCTGGCACGATGGCAAGAAGTTTACCGCCGACGACGTCATCTATTCATGCGGCCGCCACACGGCAGAAAAGTCAGAGTCCCCGGCCAAGGGCTATATGAGTCAGATTGCCGAGATCAAGAAAGACGGCGACCACACGGTGATCTTCACCCTGAACGCAGGCAATGCCGACTTCCCGATCGTGATGTCCGATACACGCGTTCACATCACGCAGGCAGGCTATGAGGATTTCGCGTCCGGCACCGCACCGGGCACAGGTCCGTTCAAGGTCAAGGAATTCAAGCCCGGCCAGCGCTATATCTTTGAACGCAATGACAATTACTGGTCAAACGACGGTCCATATGTCGACGAGATCGAGGTGCTCGGTATCGGTGACATCACATCACGCGTGAATGCGTTGATTTCAGGCGACATCAATGTGTTGTTGTCGCTCGATCCCAAGGCTGTTTCGCTGATCGAAAAAACCGGGGCGGCCAACCTGCTGCGGGCAAAGAGTGGCCAGTTCATGAACATTGCCATGATGATGGATCGCGAGCCCACCAACAACAACGATGTTCGCCTGGCGCTCAAGTACGCAATGGATCGCGAGCAAATCGTCGAGAACGTGCTGAAGGGCTATGGCTCGGTGGGCAATGACCACCCGGTCGCGCCGATCGATCCGTTCTACTGCGACACCCTCCCACAACGCACCTACGATCCGGACAAGGCACGTTTCCACATCAAGAAGGCAGGCCTCGAGAACACATCAATCGATCTGTACACTTCGGATGTCCCCGCCTCCGGTTCTGTCGCCGCCACCCAGGTCTTCCAGCAGTCTGCGGCAAAAGCCGGCGTCAAGCTCAACTTGATTGAACCGCCTGCCGACCAGTACTGGTCATCCGTCTGGATCCAGAAGCCCATCTGTGCGTCCGGCTGGGACGGCCGGCCGGTTCCCGATCTGATCCTGTCGATCGCCTTCAAGAGTGGTGAATCCTACAATGAAACAAAGTGGGCCAACGAGAAGTTTGACAAGATCCTGGTCGAGGCGCGCTCGGAACAGAACTTCGACAAGCGCAAGGAAATGTACTGCGAACTGCAAACCATGCTGCAGAATGACGGCGGCCACATCACCACGGCGTTCCTCGACATTCTCGATGCCAGCCGACCTGAAGTGATGGGCATCACGCCGCACAGTTCAGGCGCGCTCGGTTTCTACCAGATGGCCAGAACAGTCTGGATAGACAGCTGACGAACCGGGATTGTAAGCTGATCGCAGACTTCAACCCAGGGCCAGTTGAGTATCCATGAATCTGACCACGCTGATTGCCAAGAGGCTGCTGATTGGATTGGGCATACTTTTCGTCGTTTCCCTGCTGGTGTTCATTGGCACGGAGATCCTGCCCGGCGATGTGGCAAATGCCATTCTGGGCCAGGGTGCAACACCGGAACTGCTGGCCAATGTGCGAGACAGGCTGGGTCTCAATGACCCGGCCTATATCCGCTATTTCCGTTGGCTTGCGAACATGCTTACGGGTGACTTCGGCACATCTCTCGTCAATGGACGCCCGATTGCCGAGCAACTCGGCGAGCGGGTCTACAATACGGCCCTGCTTGCCGGCACCACTGCTGTAATCGCTGTACCGCTGGCGGTCTGTCTGGGACTGATCTGCGCACTGAAACCAAGCGGCTTCGTTGACCGCCTGATATCAACAGTGTCCCTGACACTGATCTCGGTCCCGGACTTTCTGGTCGGCATCGTCCTCGTATCAATTTTCGCGGTGACGCTGGGCTGGTTGCCGGCAATCGCAAATCTGCGACCGGGCGCAGATATTTCCACCATCGCCCGGGTCTTGGTTTTGCCGGTCACGGCTCTGGTTTTCACCGTTCTTGCCCACATGGTGCGGATGACACGGACATCCATTCTTGGTGTGCTCGCATCACCGGCCACGGAAATGGCCATTCTCAAGGGAGTGCCGCGCACCCGGATACTCCTGGTGCATGCCTTGCCAAACGCGATTGCGCCGATCATCAACGTCATAGCACTGAACATGGCCTACCTGATTTCAGGCATCGTTGTAATCGAAACCATGTTCAATTTTTCCGGTCTTGGCCGCTTGGCCGTACAGGCAGTGGCAACCCGTGACATTCCGGTCGTGCAACTCACCGCCATGATATTCTGCACCGTATATGTGCTGCTCAACCTGCTGGCGGACATCGTTTCAATCGCCGCCAATCCGCGCCTGAGGTATCCTAAATGAGCGCCGCAGAACCAACAGGTCTGCGGCGGCTGGCAGGCGACCTGACCCCTACCGCGATTGTATGCCTCGCCGTCATCGGACTTGCTGCCTTTATCGCCATATTCGCGCCGCTCATAGCACCCTATGACGAGGGCACCATCCTGACCAATGAGAGTTTTGCCTCGCCCGGAAACGGCATGTTGCTGGGCAGTGATTACCTCGGTCGCGACATAGCCTCGCGTCTCGGCTTCGGTATCCGCACGACCTTGTCAGTCGCGCTGGCCATTTCGGTCATCGCATTTCTCATTGGATCAGCGCTGGGTTTCTTCGCCGCCATCATGGGCGGATGGACGGACACAGTCGTCAGTCGCACCGTCGATGCCCTGATCTCCTTCCCCGCCATCATGATCGCGCTTATTGTGGTTTCAAGCCTGGGTTCCACATTTCTGGTGCTGATTGTCACTGTTGCGATCATTGATTCAACGCGGGTGTTCCGGGTTGCCCGTGCGCTGGGCATGGACATCGTGGTGCAGGACTATATCGAAGCAGCCAGGGTGCGCGGCGAAGGCACCGGGTGGATCATCTGGCACGAACTTCTGCCCAATGCCATGGGGCCGCTTGCGGCAGAATTCGGTATCCGCTTCACCTACGCAATCCTCTTCGTCTCGGCGCTCAGCTTTCTCGGTCTCGGTGTCCAGCCGCCCCATTCGGACCTGGGGCTGATGGTAAAGGAAAACATGCAGGGACTGCTATACGGCTCCTTCTCACCGCTTTATCCCGCACTGGCAATCGCAATGGTCACTGTATCGACCAACATTCTGGTCGACTGGTATCTCAAGAGCACCGACGCGAGTTTGCCGGAGGAATTGTGAATGGCAGCTGACACCATCCTTCGGGTATCTGACCTCAACGTCGCCGCGCGCGCGCGCGACGGGTCGATGGTGCCGATTGTATCAGATATCTCCTTCTCCATAGAACCGGGCAAGGTGCTGGCATTGATCGGTGAATCCGGCTCGGGAAAGACAACAATCTCGCTGGCGGCCCTGGGCTATGCGCGCCCGGGTTGCGTGATCACTGGCGGGGTCGTCGATCTGGCAGGCACCGACACACTGTCTCTGGATTTTGCTGCCCGGCGCAAACTGCGCGGTTCTGATATCGCCTATGTCGCGCAAAGTGCTGCTGCAGCTTTCAATGCCGCTCTCAGGCTTGGTCTGCAAGTCACCGAAACGCCGATCATCAACGGGATGATGTCACCCGCCCAAGCACGCGAAAAAGCTGTTTCGCTGTACCGCGAACTCGACCTGCCCGACCCGGAGGAGATCGGCCGGCGTTATCCGCACCAGGTCAGCGGGGGCCAGTTGCAGCGGCTGATGGCGGCCATGGCGATGATCTGCGACCCCAAGCTGCTGATCCTTGATGAACCAACGACAGCGCTGGATGTAACCACCCAGATTGAAGTTCTTCACGCCTTCAAGAAGTTGATCAGGGAACGCGGCACCTCAGCTATCTATGTCAGCCACGACCTTGCCGTCGTGGCACAGATCGCCGACCACATCCTTGTATTGAAGGATGGCCAGATGGTGGAATACGGCGACGTCGAACAGATTGTGCATGCGCCACGCGATGACTATACGCGTGAGTTGCTCGCCGCCGCCCACATCATGCCCAGGTCAATCCCGGCAAAGAAATCACGACCGCGCTCTGCCCGCCAGCATCCCGTGCTGAAGGTAGACAATGTGACGGCAGCGTTCGGCGGCAAGGATGAATTCATCGCTCTCGACGATGTCAGCCTGGAGCTTGCAGAGTCCAGAACGCTGGGCATCATCGGCGAGTCCGGTTCCGGCAAGACAACACTGGGACGCGTGATCGTCGGGCTCAAGGCACCACTTCGTGGTCAGGTCACACTGGACGGACAGGCCCTGGCACCCCAGATCGCACAACGCACCCGGGACCAGTTGCGCTCGATCCAGTTTGCCTTCCAGATGGCGGAGACCGCACTCAACCCCCGCCATACAGTCGCAAAGATTCTGGGCCGACCCTTGCAGTTCTACTTCAACCTGTCCGGCGCAGAAACCACCCGGCGGGTGGAAGAGTTGCTTGAGCTGGTTGAAATGCCGGCGTCGTATGCGCGCCGGTTGCCAAGAGAACTGTCAGGCGGCCAGCGCCAGCGGGTGAATCTGGCGCGTGCCCTGGCCGCCGAACCGCGCGTGGTGATCTGCGACGAGATCACGTCGGCGCTCGATACGATCGTCGCCCAGGCTATCCTGCAGCTGCTCGATGATCTGCAGAAGCGGTTGAAGGTCGCCTATGTCTTCATATCGCACGACATCTCGACAGTGGCGCAGATTTCTCACGATATTGCTGTCATGCGCAACGGCGTCATCGTGGCCAATGGATCGACGGCAGACATTCTCAAGCCGCCCCATCACGAGTATACTGAATTGCTCCTGTCCTCGGTGCCCGAGATGCGCACCGACTGGCTGGACGAAGTTAGCCGCAATCGTGGCGATGCCCTGAAAGTCCCGCAATGACCAATTCACAAGGACAGATGCGGACCACGCAGCCACTGGTGTCCGATGGCGGACCGCTCAACGCGCAGATCTACCAGAGACTCCGCTGGGCACTCATTGTCGGCGATTATGAACCCGGCGATCGCATGTCTATCCGCAGCATTGCAACGGAACTGGATTCCGGGCTGATGCCGGTACGCGAGGCGCTTAAACGACTGGCGTCCGAGCGCGCCCTGTCCTCAGCAACCAAACGGTCTTTCAGGGTAACTGAACTTCAACCCGGCCAGGCATCCGAGCTGTTCTTTGTGCGCGCCAGGCTGGAGGGCGTGGCGACTGAACTGGCAACGCCCATGATGACCCAGGGCCAGGTCGACCGGCTCGACGAACTCGCCCGGCTCATGGACCAGGACATCGAGCGCGAGAACATTCGGGAATTTCTGGCCCGCAACTATACCTTCCACTTCACCATCTACACCGCGGCGCGCAATGAAGAGCTTGTCCATGTTATCGAAAACCTGTGGGCGCAGTCAGGCCCATTCCTGGCGCAAGGCGTGCGCCGGCACGGCATGAGCCAGGAGTGGCGACTGTTCCACAGCAAGATCGCGGCGGCCATTCGTGCCCGCGATGCAGCGCTGGCCAGCAGCTTGATCGAAACCGACATCAGTTGGGGTGTCGAGGAATTCCGCAAGCTTGCAAAACAAAACCCGTGACTTATGAGGAGGCTCGGCATGAGCGCATGGATAGAGATGATCCAGGACGAACAGGCATCAGGCGATCTGCTGGATGCACTTGGTGAAGCGCGCACGCCCGCCGGCACCGTTGACAATGTCATGCGGGTGCACTCGCTGCGTCCCAATACCATGCGCGGACACGTGCGCCTGTATCGCTCGGTCCTGCACGACGATGCCAATACGATGCCGATGTGGTTGCTGGAGGTCGTGGGTTCATATGTGAGTTTCCTGAATGACTGCGCGTACAGCTTCGCCAATCACTTTGCCAACGCCACCCATCTCATCGGCGACAAAGACAAGGCGCACCGCATCCACCAGGCAATGCGCGATGATACCCTGGACCAGGTTTTCACAGGCGCGGAACTGGCAATGCTGCAATATGCCCGCAAGCTGACCCTGACCCCCGGAGAGATGAGCGAGGACGACGTTCTCGAGATGCGCCGGAACGGGGTAGACGACGGACAGATTCTCGAGGTTAACCAGGTCTGTGCCTATTTCGCGTACGCAAATCGGCTGCTCAACGGGCTTGGTGTGTCGCTGGCCGGAGACGTCGTTGGCTACTATTCGAAAGCAGACAAGCCATGAAGCACGACAACATTCCGGTTATTGATCTGCAACCGCTTCTGGATGGTTCCGATCCAGGCAGCGTGGCGCAGGCCATACACCGCGCAAGCCGCGACATCGGTTTCATCTATGCTGCAAATCACGGCATCGCCGACGATGTCATAGTCTCGGCCCGTAACGCGGCGCTGGAGTTCTTCCGGCTGCCCGACGACATCAAGGACACGATAAGGGTCAATCAATACCACCGGGGCTTTCTGAGTCGCGGTGGTGCCAAGATGCAGGACGATGCCAAGGCAGATCTCAAGGAGAGCTTCATCTGGGGCCTTGAGGCCGGCGAAGCCAGTAACCTGCCACCCTGCCAGTTGCGCGGGCCCAACCAGTGGCCGGCAAGCCAGGCCGGGCTGAAGCCGGCAGCCATGGCATATTTCGAACATGCGCACTTTGTCGCCAAGGCGCTGATGCGGGCATTTGCCATCGGGCTTGGTCTGCCCGAAGACCGGTTGCTGCGCGGTCATGACCGGCCCATGAGCCGTGCTTCAATGGTTTACTATCCGCCACAGTCCGGCGAAGCGGCAGATGGCCGGTTTGGCGTGGGTCCCCACACGGACTTCGGCGTGCTGACTGTTCTATGTCAGGACAATGCAGGCGGGCTGGAAGTGCAGGATCTTGACGGCAACTGGATCGAGGCTCCACCAATTGACGGCACCCTGGTCATCAATGTCGGCGATCTGCTGGCGCGCTGGTCCAATGACCACTACCGCTCCACGCCACACCGCGTCATCAACCGCTCGGGCCGCGAAAGACTGTCGCTTGTCCTGGCCTATGATCCCGACTTCGACACTGTGATAGATCCGGCAGAAACCGTGCAGGCAGGCATGACGCCAAAATACGATGCAATCACCTGTGGCGATTATCTGGTCAACCGCTTTGCCCGGGCATTTTCCTATCGCAACACCGATACGACGGTTTGAATTCTCATTCCGCGGCTGCCGGCACCGTGGATTGTTCCTGTTCGATCAGTCGCGCAAGCCTCTTTCGGAAGCGGTTTCCACCTGCATCGATGGCAATGTCGATAGGCGGCCTGGTTGCTCTATCAAGCCCCTGCTGCACGGCATTCAGTATGACGCGGTCCTCTTCGAATGCCCCCTTTACCGAGGCTGACATGTACCTTGACGTCTCTTCGCAATCGGGCCTGACATTGCGCATCTGGAACCAGTAATAGCGTGTCTGCTTGTCGTTCACCGGGGTCATGAAATTATAGGAATCCATGATGAATGATTGCGGGTGCAGCGGCTTGTCCTGTCCGCCTGTCCCGGCGGGTGAGAAAATGGCCTTGATCAGCGCAAGCGACGGGTAGCGCACCTCATAGTGCTGCTTGCGATCGCATTTACCGTCGAACGGCAGGAGTTTCGCATAAAACGGCGCCGGGTCCACATCCAGCATCCAGCGCCACACGGTTACCCCATCGTCGGCCACATCCACATTCAGCGGTTCTTCTTCACACGCCGCGCTGCCGAATGAACTTTGATGCACCCAGGCGACGTGAGAAGGATCGAGCAGATTGTCTGTTACCAGCAGATAGTTGCAGTCGATATCGATCGGATCGCCACGATTGATGCCCCATGCGGGATCATCGTAATGCTCGACCACAAAGATATCAGCCGGGTCCGCCAACGCCGGATCGCCCATCCATATCCAGACCAGGCCCCAGCGGGATTCAACGGGAAAACTGCGCACGGTGGCGGATGGGGGCACTCGCTCCTGTCCCGGCACACGCACACACCCACCTGAACAATCAAACGTCATGCCGTGATACCCGCATTCCAGGTGGTCACCGATAACGCGTCCCATCGAAAGGGGCAGCTTGCGATGCGGACAGGCATCCTCCAGCGCGGTTGGCTGACCGTCCTGTTTTCTGAAAACCACAATTTTTTCACCCAACACTTCAATCTGCCGTGGTGTGCGCGTGAAATCGTCATCCCAGCCTGCGACATACCAACTGTTTTTCACGAACATCTGCTGCACTCCGTTTTCAATCATATCAGGACACTAAATTGAGCAAATTCGAGCACTCGCAAACTTGTGTTGCAGGGCGAAAAACTATCTGCGCCCCTGCCCGCGAAACAATGCCTCATAATCGGTTTGCCAACGCATAAACCGTAGCGCCGGGCAATTTTTTCATGTTAGTATACTGTGATCACAGATTCAACAGCATATAGTTTAGAAAGCGAGAATTGTAATGGGTTCTGACCTCCACACCGTCGCCAGCCTGCGTGCAGAACTCTCACACCTCAAGACACTGAGTGAAGATGAGGCGCGCACCATGCCGCCGGCATTCTATACGTCTGCTGCATTCCATGAGCTGGAGAAGGAAGAAATCTTCCGGAAGGAATGGATATGTCTGGGTCACGTGGGAGAGGTTGCCAATCCGGGTGATTATTTCACAACCGACCTGCTGGACGAACAGTTGCTGGTGACCCGAGGGCAGGACAACATTGTCCGCGTTCTGTCCAATGTGTGCCGCCATCGCGGAAACATTGTCGCCGAGGGCCGTGGCAACAGGCGCAAATTCACCTGCCAGTATCACGGATGGACCTACGGATCCGACGGCGCGTTGCTGGCAGCGCCGTTCATGGAAAAGAAGGCCGGTTTTGACAAGGCAGGATGCCCACTGCCCAACCTTCAGACCGAAGTCTGGAACAACTTCATTTTCGTCAACCTAAATGGCAACGCGCCAGCCCTGGCCGAGCGCCTCAAGGGGTTGCAACCAAATGTCTCGAACTATCACAACGAGCTTAGAAACCTGCTTTTCAGCGATGAAGAGGTGTGGAACACCAACTGGAAGAACCTGACGGAAAACTTCATGGAAGGCTATCACCTCTCCGCTACACATTTCAAAACGCTTCACGAAATGACCCCGACCGCTCTGTGCAAGAAGGTACCGGGCGAAGCAGGCTTCACGGCCTATCGTTCATATTTTCCACCGCATTTTCCCGACCGTGGCCCCTACCATCCCGACCTCACCGAAGATGAAAAGCGCAACACGATCCTGTTCTGCCCCTATCCAAGCTTCGTGGTGGCGCTGGCGCCGAACTTCACATTCTATCTGTGCCTGAGACCTCTGGGTCCTGATCATGTTGGCGTTCGCTGGGGCGTAGCGGGTTTTCGCGATGACCCCGACAGCGCCGAGGTGCAGGCCTATGTGCAGCTTATCAAGGACGTGAACAGCGAAGACCGGGAAAAACTTGAAACCCTGCAGAAGGCGTTGAAGACCCGTCACTTTTCTCATGGACCTCTTGCACCGGCTGACTATGAAGGCACAATATGGGATTTTCTCCTCTACATGGCGGACAAGCTTGGAGCAGACGTCGACGTGAACAGCAAGTCCATCGCAGCGGAATGAAGGAAGACGGATGCCTAATTCTTCTGTGATCTCAGATACTATGACTGCGCAACAACGGCTGCTGCTTGCCCGCGAAGGCGCGCGCAATCTGCTTGTCAATTGCGCCGCAATCAAATCTGGCGAAAAACTTCTGATCGTCGGAGAGGACGGAGACGAGGCCTATTATGACAAGTCGGTTTGCGACCTTATAGCCGAAGAGGCCCTTGGCCTCGGTGCACAAGCGGAAGTCGTGATCGCACCTGACACAAACGGCCCCGAGGACTTCCCCGAGACGGTGTCCAACGCAATGCAGCAGGCCTCCAGTACCATCTTTGTGGCCCGTCTCGGAGACCAGTTGAGATTCTGCTTCCTGCCGGGCGAGGGTCGCAAGGCCATGTGCTCCCTGCCGGACATCGACTACCTCGCAGATCCGTTTGCCCGCAACCACTACGAAATTCTTCGACGGGTCAATGCTGCATTGGAGAGCGCCATCGACCGCGCCGGCACCTATCGTATCACCTGTCCCCGAGGTACAGACGTGACGGCCAGCCTGGGCCCGGCTTCTGATGCTGCTGCCGCCGACAACAGGATGACACCGTTCAGCGTGGACCTGTTCCCGGTGATGATTTTTGCGCCACTGACCTGCACCGGCATGTCGGGTCGCCTCGCAATGAGCCATTGGCTCACCACATCGTCGACACGCAAATATCCCGACCCGGTTCTGAAACTGGACACAACCGTCACTGCTCATATTGAGCGCGGTCGTATTACCCGGTTTGAAGGCAATGCTGCTGAAGTCGGCAGAACACGTGATCATTTCGAAAGGATCGGACGTCTTGTTGGCGGCGATCCCATGGCCGTCAATTCATGGCATACCGGCATCAATCCGCGCACCTTCTACAAGGAGCGTCCCGAAGACAATGTGGAACGATGGAGTGACATGGTTTACGGCTCGCCGCGGTTTACCCATTTCCACGCCTGCGGCAGTGATCCCGGCGACATTTCCATCATGTTGCTGGATGCAACGATCAGCTTTGACGGGGAAGACTACTGGAAGGACGGGCGCTTTGTTTTCCTCGACCGTCCGGAGATTGCCGGCATTCTCAGCGAGCACCAGACTGACAGGGATGCGTTTGACATGCGCTGGGACATTGGCATCTAGACCGGCCCAGGGGTCGTAATAAAAAGCGGGGTCAAGGATTGAGAGACAATCAAGTCTGCTGGCTGCAGTTCGTGCCGGAAGCCGAGGCTGAAGCAGAGCTTGCGCAGGCCTATCGTTCGGTCGCCGGACCGGACGGACGCGTCGACAACCTGTACAAGGCAATGTCGCTTTCGCCGGCAGCTATCGAGCCTGCAGACAGACTGTACAAGGCCCTGCTCCACAATGCCGACTGCCCGTTCGAACCCTGGCTTCGCGAACTGATATCGACGCAAGTTGCCCTGCTTTGCGGCTGCGACTATGCCGCGATCAACCATGGCGAAAATTTCCATGATTTCTATGGCAACCGGTCAGAGTCGGAAATGCTGCTGGCGGCCATCAGCCAACAACAGTGGCCGGACATAGCCAGGGAACCAAAACTGGCTGCAATCCTGGCATTCAACCATGACCTGACGCTCGAGCCACAGGCTATCTCGTCCTCCCACATGGACAAGCTGCGCACCGCAGGATTGGACGACAAGCAGATCGTCTACCTCGTGCAGATTTCGGCATCATTCGCCTACTGGGCCCGTGTCATAAACGGGCTTGGCATCTGCCTGGGCGATGAACCGATAGGCCTGGCCAGAAAGCAGCAGGATCCGAACTGGGAATGACATCTGCAGGATTGAAAACTTTCGCTTTCACAAGCAACCAAATCGGACAGAATGAGCTTGTTACCTGATAACTTTTAAATGAGGTGACCCATGATCAAGTGGATATTGATACTCCTTGCAATAGCTGCAATCGCCAGTTTGTTGGGGTTTCGCGGCGTGGCGGGCCTTGCGGGTACGGGAGCTAAAATCCTGATCGCGATTGTCCTATTCCTGTTTGTGCTTGTTCTGCTCGGCGTGGTTGCAATCGTCTAGGCCACTGGCCTCCCCTCAGTTGCCGATCAGGTTGGGAAGGGTCAGCGAGATGGCCGGAACATAGGTGACCAACAGCAAGGCCGCCAGGATTGCCAGGTAGAACGGCCAGATTGTCTTGAGCGCATCTTCAATCGGCACCTTTCCCACTGCGCAACCGACAAACAGGCAAGCACCGACCGGCGGTGTGCACAGGCCCAGCCCCAGGTTCATCATCAACATGATGCCGAACTGCGCCGGGTCCATGCCGAGATCCTTGACGATCGGCAGAAAGATCGGCGTGCAGATCAAAATCAGCGCAGCCATGTCCATGATCATGCCAAGCAGCAACAGCATCATGTTGATCATCAGCAAGATCATCAGGGGATTGTCTGATATCTGAAGAAGGAAGCTGGATAGCAGACCAGGCACCTGATACAGCGCCAGCAGATAGCCAAACGCGCCGGCACATCCGATCAGGATCATCACCATCGCGGTTGTACGAACCGAAGTTGCAACGGCTATCTTGAAGCGTTCCCATGACAAGGAGCGGTACACAAAGGCCGTCAGCACCAATGCATAAAGAGCCCCGAAGGCACCGGATTCGGTGACGGTGAAAACACCGGACAACACGCCACCCACAATGATGACGGCGGTGACAAAGCCTGGCAGGGCGGATGCCGCTGACACGGCCACAGCGCGCCAACCGGGAAACGCCTCGGCCGGATAATTGTGCTTGATGGCGAGTACATAGGCGGCAATTGCCAGGCAAATGCACATCAAGACGCCCGGCACCACACCCGCCAGGAACAGTCTCGAGATTGAGATGCCGCCGCCGGCAGCCACCGCGAAGATGATCATGTTGTGACTTGGCGGTATAACCACGCCGGCGATTGAGGATGTCACCGTCACATTGACCGCGTAGTCCCCGCTATAGCCTTTTTCTTTCATGACAGGGATGAGCAGCGATCCAAGGGCCGAGATGTCAGCAACGGCCGATCCGGAAATTCCGCCAAACAGCATGCTGGAGAAAATATTGACCGATGCCAGCCCCCCGCGCACATGTCCGACCAGTGTAGACGCGAAACGCACCAGGCGCTGGGCAATCCCGCCATGCAGCATCAACTCACCGGCAAAGATGAAAAACGGAATCGCCATCAGCGAGAAGATTGTGATGCCCGACACAATGCGCTGAAACGGAATCAGGAGAGGAAAGCCTTCGTAGAAGAAGACTATGACCGCGGACAATCCCATGGCAAACGCGACCGGGACACCAATAGCCACCCAGAATGCAAAAGTCCCGAGAAGGAGAGCCAGTCCCATGTTCACATGCCTTCTTCGATAGTGTCTTCGTCTGCGAAATAATACCGGTAGATCTTGGACAGGGCATGGGCTCCGGCGAACACGAAAGTAAGGCCGCCGCAGATCGCGGCAGGCAAGGTTCTGACGCCTTCGGGAATATTCAACATTGCAAGTTTTGTTGACCAGCCAAACTGCACGAGTTCAATACACGCAATCAGCATGATAGCCCCAAAGCAGGCCATCGCCACATCGGCAACAATGCGCAAGGGCTTGCGCACACTGTCGGGAAAAGCTTCGCGAATGAACTCCACGCCAAGATGCGTGCCTTCATGCACGCCCGCCGCGGCGCCGAGAAAGGTAATCAGGCACACCAGAAGCAGCGCGAGTTGCTCTACCCATGTGGGCGTCACATTCAGTACATAGCGCCCGAACACCAGCCAGCCAAAAATAGCCAGAAGCACCACCATCGCAATACTGCAAATGAAGATGCACAGCCTGCTGACCCAGGGAATGAGGCGATCAACCTGTCTCAGAAAAACGACGATGTGTTTCAAGTGACCCCCGAAAATCAAAATCGAATTATAGTCCGCGCTCCATCATTCCATGGTTTGGAGAAGCGCGGACTATATTTTTTCGTGAAACCTAGTCCGCGTTGCGGATCAGGTTTACCAGGTCGGTCAGGTCCGGGTTGGCAGCGAGGAACTTCTCGTAAACCGGAGCCATCGCTGACTGGAACGGAGCCTTGTCCGCAATCTTGTTGACGGTGGTTCCACCAGCCTGGACTTTTTCCATGCTCTTGGCTTCGCGCGCTTGCCACAACTCGCGTTGCAAGTCAGCGCTGGCTTTGCCGGCAGCCCGGACAATTGCCTGGTCTTCGGGCGAGAAGGTGTCCCAGGTTTTCTTGCTGATGCACAGGCATTCCGGAATGATCAGGTGTTCCGACATGGAGTAGAATTTCGCCACTTCGTAGTGGTTGGTGGACTCATAGGAAGGCGGGTTGTTTTCCGCACCATCGACCACTCCGGTCTTGAGAGACTGGAACACCTCGGCGAATGCCATCGGTGTGGCATTGCCGCCCATCGAGTCGATCATCCCGACGAACAGGTCGTTGTTCATCACGCGGACTTTCATCCCCTTGACATCGTCAGGTGTCATGATCGGCTTTTTCGAATTGTAGAATGAACGTGCACCGGCATCGTACCAGCCGACTGCAATGAGGCCTTTCTTTTCCAGTCCCTCGGCAATCTTGGCTCCGGCTTCACCATCCATGAGACGGTACATCTGCGGAATGCTTTTGAAAATGAAGGGCAGTGAGACAACATTGGTTTCCGGAACCACCTGCCCCATTGGACCGAGGCTGAATTCACCGAAATCAATCGCGCCGAGGCGAACCTGCTCAATGGCATCAGGCTGTGAACCCAATACACCGCCATGGAAGATCTTGCCTTTGATGCGTCCATCGGTCTTGTCAGTCACGTCCTTGAGAAACGACTCCATCGCGATGGAAACGGGATAGTCTTCAACATGTATGTTCCATCCTCGCAGGTCTTTGGCGACGGCTGTTTCAATACCAACCGCACTGACCGCAAAGCTCAGCGCAAGGGCGCCGCAAAGCGCCAGTTTCTGGATTTTGGATGTTATTTTCATGTGTTCCTCCCTGAAACAGTTTCGTTGATTTATCTGGGTTCAGACAGTTGGAAAGCCCAACCGCTACGCATACTAGCATACCAGTTTATAGAGGCAATGCCGTTTATTCTTGCTTGGGCATCACTTTCTGGACAATGCGGTACACAAAACCTCATCGCGCCAGCCATCCGCCATCTACCGGCACAATGGCCCCGTTGATATACCTGGCAGCGCTGGAGGCCAGAAAAACGGCAGCCCCCCCGATATCGGAGGGTTGCCCCCATCGCCCGGCCGGAATTCTGTCCACTATGGCTTTGTTGCGGTCTGTGTCTTCGCGCAGGGCAAGCGTGTTGTTGGTTTCAATATAGCCCGGCGCAATGGCATTGACCGTGATACCTTTGGATGCCCATTCGCACGCCAGAAGTTTGGTCAGCCCCGCAACGCCGCTCTTTGAAGCCGTATAGGACGCGACACGAATGCCGCCCTGGAAAGACAGCATCGAGGCTATGTTGATTATGCTGCCTTGTTGGTCCACGGCCAGGCGGCTTCTGGCAAAGGCCTGACACAGAAAGAAGACTGATTTCAGATTGACGTTCATCACATCATCCCAGTCTTCTTCAGTGAAATCGACCGCGTCGTTGCGACGGATTATGCCGGCATTGTTGACCAGCACATCAATTGGCCCAAACATCGCTTCGGCCCGCTCATACGCGGCCACGGTCTCAGCCTTGTCATTCAGATCACAGATACATTCATGCGCGGAGACACTCGATTGCTTCAGCAAAGCAAGCGTTTCGGTCATGTTGGAACGCCCGGCACAGACAACTTCGGCTCCGGCCCGACCCAGGCCAAGTGCGATCGCCTGTCCTATTCCGGTATTGGCGCCGGTGACAAAGGCGCGCTTTCCGGCGAGATCAAAAATGTCCCTCACCGCAGGTCTCCCATGGCAACCATGTCAACGTCCTTGTAGTCGACATTGTCACCTGCCATGGCCCAGATGAACGTATAGTTGGACGTGCCTGCCCCGCAGTGGATCGACCAGCCGGGAGACAGGATGCCCTGTTCATTCTGCACGACCAGGTGGCGCGTTTCATCCGGCTCCCCCATGAAATGAAACACCCTTTGATCCTTCGGCAGATCGACATACAAATAGGCTTCCGAACGCCGGTCATGCACATGGGCCGGCATGGTGTTCCATACAGTACCGGGCGCGAGCTTGGTCAGGCCAACGAACAGCTGGCAGGCATCCATCACATCAGGATGCACGAACTGATAGATGACCCGTTGATTGCTTGTGGCCTGGGAGCCCAGTTCGACAGTCGCCGCATTGGCAATCGTTACCAGCCGCGTTTCTATCGCTCGGTGTGCAGGGGCAGACAGAATATAGAACTTCGCCGTCTTGCCTGACATGGTGATCGGCCCTGCACCCATGCCGATATAGATCATGTCATAAGTCGTCAGGTTGTAGGATTTTCCGCCAACCACAATCGTGCCGTCACCGCCGATATTGACCAGCACCGCCTCACGCCTGTCGAGGAGACCGGGTGAGCCGGTTTCCTTTACATGATCGAGAACAAGCTCACCGGACAATGGCACCGCGCCGCCGACTATCAGGCGATCAAGATGACTGTAGACCAGGGAGATTTCACCATCGAAAAACAGTTTGTCGTTCAGGAACTCCGATCTCAGTTCGCTCGTATCCATGCTTTTTGCGTGGCGAGGATCAATGGCTTGTCTTGTTTCTGTGCGGATCATGGTGTGCCCTTCAGGGTTGAATCGATGTTAGAGAAAATCGTCGCGTCTCGGCGTGAACGTGTCGATCAGGCAGCCGGTCTCAAGCGCCACGCAGCCGTGAACAGCGTTGCTGGGAATAATGATGGAGTCGCCAACACCCAGTTCCATTTCCTTGCTGTCGACGGTGAACCGGAACTTGCCGGACCGGACAAAGGTGGACTGAACGTGAACATGGTGGTGCAATGCGCCGACTGCGCCCTTGCGAAACAGGAATTCGACGGTCATCAGGTCAGCGTTTTGTGAAAGAACCCGGCGTGAGACCCCTTCATCAATCTCCACAAAGGGGTAAGGTTGCGGTCTTGGTGATTCCATGATTTACGGTTTCCACTCCTGATGATCGGATCACAGATGGGTTGAGTTGCATCTACTCTTCAATTCTAGTATGGTAGTAAACTAAATATCAAGGGGATCACATGGCCAATCCGGAAAAAAAGCCGCTTGCAAAACAACATTACAGTTTTGCAGATACCTCCGGGTTTGGATTTGCCCGACGCACCACCGCTGATGACATATTCGACCGTATTTACGCCGAGATCATTTCAATGCGCATGGAGCCAGGCACCAAGATTTCCGAGATAGATATTGCCCGCCAGTTCGAGGTGTCCCGCCAGCCGGTCCGCGAAGCATTTATCCGGCTCAGCAACATGAACCTGCTACTCGTGCGTCCTCAAAAAGCGACCATCGTTCGCAAGATTTCACGCAAGGATATTGTCGACGCCCGTTTCGTCAGGGCTGCCGTGGAAGTCGAGGTGGCTCGACTTGCATGCGAAAAGTTCGAAACGAAACACGAAGCTGAATTTGAAGCCAATCTGAAACTGCAGAAGCAGGCCGTCGATGAAAACGACTTTGATGCCTTTCATTCGCTTGACGGCGCGTTTCACCGACTCCTGTGCAGCACAGCCGAACGCGAGTCCGCTTATCGCATCATAACCGAGAGCAGAGCACCCGTAGACCGGTTGTGCGTCCTGTCGCTTGCGCGACGCACGGAATTCGAGGACGTCTACCTTGACCATGTCAAGATCTATGACTTCCTGAAGCGCAAGGACGAAGCCAACCTGATCGCGATTTTGCGAAAGCATCTGTCGAGACTGGATGCAACCATTGCGGAAGTCAGCAAGACCCACGCTGAATATTTCGAAGACTGATCCCGCCATCATCGGCTAGATAAGGTTTATCCATCCGTTTGGGTGGATACCGCTCCTCCATAGGCACGTAATTTTTCGAGCCAATCCGGATTGTCCGTAATCGCGTGATTTACGATGCCCACCGGCTGTTCGCCCTGCATCACCGCCTTCACTGCCGCAATGTCATCCGCGCCGATACCGGCGAAGCACTGATCGGTCCAGCAAAGTGCGTGCGGCGTGACTATGACATTGTCGAGCTGAAACAGCGGGTCATCCATTTCGTTGGGTTCCTGCTCGAACACGTCGAGACCGGCCCCTGCAATTGTTCGAGATGTCAGCGCTTCGTACAGCGCTGCCTGATCAACTATCGGCCCACGCGCAGTGTTGATCAGATGGGCGGAAGGTTTCATCAGCCCGAGACGTTCCGCATTTACCAGACCGGTGGTGTCTTCTGTCAGCGGACAATTGATCGTCAGATAGTCGGCGCTGCGAAACACATCCTCCAGGCCGACCAGTTCGATACCCAGTTCCGCGACGACGTCCGGGTCTGCATAAGGGTCATGCGCGATGAATTTCAGCCCCAATGGACTGGCCAGACGAAACATTTCTGCACCGATGTTGCCGGCCCCGATAGAACCGAGCGTCCGGCCAACCAGCCCATGCCCCATGAAATCCGCCCGATGTTTCCAGCCATCTGGCCCCTGTCTCGTGATCCTGTCCTTGTCAAGCAGCTTGCCTGAAAGCGCGAGGATGAAAGTCAGGATGGCTACCGCCACGGGACGACGGACCCCATTCGGCGTTATGACAAGCGCCACGTTGTTGCGATTGCAGGCGTCCACGTCGACAGTGTCGTAGCCGACCCCAAACCGGGCGATCAAAGACAGGCGATCATTGTCCGGAAAACTGTCAGCGTCAAAGTGCGCGGCGAGCAGGATCAAAGCGTCGAGACCATCCATGTCGGCTGCCGCCATACGCCCGTCGGTCACCGGAATATATGCCCAGTCGATGCGCGCGTCATCGTCAAGGCGGCGTAGGTCGAACGAAGGAAAGGCCGGCGTGCCATCCGCCTTCATGAAATCGGCGCTTAGCCCAACACGAAATCTAGACATGTCTTTCTCCCGTCTATTGAAGGCGCCTTTACAGCGCTTGATCCTACCCATTGATGGCGTCTCGTACGGCAGCCAGGCCATCGCGCAGCGTGTTGTGAAACAGCCAGACATCCCCCAGATAGCATATGAAATCACACCCCTCGGCGTTCAGTTTCCTGCCCTCTTCCACCGACCCCACAAGCCGGCCGACGCTCTTGCCATGCGCCCTGCCCGCCGCCATGATGCGCGCCACCGCATCCACGAAAAGCGGGTTGTCGAACTCCCCCGGGATACCCAGCGAATTGCTCAGGTCGAAATGACCGATCCACAGGCAGTCGCATCCATCCAGCGCCGCGATCGCCTCGCAATTTTCCACCCCTTCGGCGGTTTCGAGCAACGCAATGAAGCTTGTCTTGTTGTTTGCATAGGCGATCGCCTCGGTGACCGATCGAGGCTGGTAATCGTCATGCGCGATGGCAAACGCGGCGCCGCGCTTGCCCAGCGGTGGATAGTTGATTGCATCGATGCAGGCCTGGGCTTTCGCGGCAGTGCCCATCATCGGCGGGCAGATGCCCTGCGCACCGACATCGCAAGCCCGTGCAATATGATGGTTCTCCTGAGACGGCGGACGCAACAGCGTTGCAATTCCTGCGTCATGCAGGGTCCGCAGTACTGCCTTGGCGGTTTCGAAAGAAAACCCGCTATGCTCCATGTCCAGGAAAACGAATTCGCAACCGGCTGATTTCAGAATTGCCCCTATGCCCGGCGTGGCGAATTCGCCGATATAGGTACCGACCTTCAGGTCCCTGGTCTGGGTCATCGATTTGAAACATGCCATGCCGCTCATCCTGTCTTGAAAGTGCCATCCAGGTAATAGTTCAGCCTACCGCCTTGCCACTTGCCTTGTCGAAAAACACTGTGCGCTCGAGAGCAACCGACAAGGTCACCTCGCGCCTGTCCTGCTCACCTACGTGTGCTCCCAGTTCGGCGATGAGGTGCACACCCGCCAGATGGAAAGTCCCGTACGAACGCGAACCGGTGGGCTGGATGACCTCGAGCTTGGCACGCAGGCCTTGCCCGCCTTCATCGGACTGGGAAAAATGTTCCGGTCGCACGCCCCATGTATAGGCACCATCCCTGATGGCACCATTTACCGAAAGTGCCTGCCCGTCCGGCAATACCATCGAGCCGTCCTTGACCGTCACCTCAACAAAATTCATCGTCGGCGACCCCAGAAAACCGGCCACATAGGTGTTGTTTGGCCGTTCGAACAGGTCAAGCGGCGCCCCGGCCTGCTCGATCTCGCCGTCCCGCAACAGGATAATGCGCTGGGCCAGCGTCATGGCCTCGATCTGATCGTGCGTCACATAGATGAATGTCTTGCCCAGTTTCTCGTGCAGGCGCTTGATCTCCTCGCGCATGCCGTCGCGAAGCTTGGCATCCAGGTTGGACAGCGGTTCGTCGAACAGAAACAGATCGGCGTCGCGTACAATAGCGCGTCCGATGGCAACGCGCTGGCGTTGCCCGCCCGACAGTTCGCGCGGAAATCGTTTCAGGTAGTCGCCGATATCGAGGACATCTGAAGCCCAGGCCACCTGTCTGTCTATCTCGGCCTGCGGTGTCTTGCGGGCCCGCAGCCCAAAGGCGATGTTCTCATACACGCTCAGATACGGATAAAGCGCGTATGACTGAAATACCATGGCGATATTGCGGTCACGCGGTGCAAGTCCGGCAATCGAACGCTGGCCCAGCTTGATGTCGCCATCGGATATATCCTCAAGCCCCGCAATCGAACGCAACAAGGTGCTCTTGCCGCAACCGGACGGCCCGACCAGGACGACAAACTCGCCCGACGGCACCTCAAGGGACACGTTTTTGACGGCATGTACATCGCCGTAGTACTTGTTGATATCAGTCAGGCAGAGATCGGGCATGGTTTATCCTTTCACAGCACCCAGGGAGATGCCGCGCACGATAAAGCGTTGCATCGTGCCAACGACGAGGATCATCGGCAGGACGCCCAGCATGCTCATGGCCCCGATTTTGGACCAGAATGTTGATTGCGACCCGAAATAACCGGTAACCTTGACAGTGTATGTCACCACTTCCGACTTGGTGAGAATGAGCGCGAACAGAAAATCATTCCAGGCAAAGATGAATGTGAAAACTGCCGTCGCGAACAATCCGGCGCGCGCCATCGGCATCACCACTTTCCACAATACCGACCAGCGCGTCAGTCCGTCGACCATGGCGCTTTGCTCCAGCTCCAGGGGAATTTCCTGGATGTAGCCCCGCATCATCCACGTGACGTACGGCACGTTGAATGCCGTGTAGAGCAGGATGAGTCCCACATAGGTATCGACAATCTGCCAGGACACGTAGAGCAGAAAAATCGGAAACGCGACGCAGATCGGCGGGATCATGCGCTGCGATATGATCCAGATCGCCAAATGGTCGCCACCGGTTCGAAACCGCACGATCGAATAGGCGGCAATCGTGCCGATGAACATCGCAAACACTGTGCTTACCCCCGCCGTCACGAGTGAATGCCAGACCGACCAGGCGTCACCGTCGCGGAACAGGGTCATGTAGCTGGATAGGTTCACCTGCGCGGGAAGCCACACGGGCGGATAGGAATAAATCTCATTTGGGGTCTTGATGGAAATGGCGGCCAGCCAATAGACCGGAAACAGGAACATGATCGTAACCATCAGTGCGCAGGCAACACGAAGCGCCAGTCGCCAGCCCCTGTCCCACCGGATCATCGCGACACCTCAACACGCCGCAAGGCCCATACCACGGTCACGGTCAGCAGAAAGATCACCAGGAAGGCGATGGCCGATGAATACGAAATCTCGAATTCCCGGAATGCCATCTGATAGGCATAAATCGAAATGGTCTCGGTGAACGTGCCCGGCCCGCCCTGGGTCATGGTCCAGATGACGTCAAACACGCGAAACAGATCCAGGGCACGTATCAGCACTGCGATAAACATGACCGGCATGATCGCCGGCAGCACGATGCGCCGGAATGTCATCCACCATGACGCCCCGTCGATCTGAGCGGCCTCCAGCTGTTCCTTGTCCACATTGGACAACGCCGCCAGCAGCAGCAGGAACATGAACGGCGTCCATTGCCAGACCTCGGCGATCAGGATCGCCGGCCAGACCAGGGCGGTTTCCACCGTCCACAGCAACCTGACATCGCCACCGGCAAACCAGGCAATTATCTGGTTGATCGGGCCGAAACGCTGATCAAGCATCAAGCGCCAGATTGACCCCGCAACAATCGGAGAGATGATCGTCGGCAACAGGATGATGGCAACCAGCGTCTGCTTGAAAGGCAGCTTCTCCAGGAACAGAAGCGCCAGAAGATAACCCAGGACAAGTTCAATAGGCAGCGCGATGGCGGTAAAAATGATAGTATGCAGGAGCGATTTCCAAAGCCGGTCATCGTCAAGCAGGCGCTCGTAGTTGATAAAGCCCTGGTAGCTCAAGTCATTGTCGAACATCGAGATGTTCTGGAAACTGGTCACGATGAGCTTGATGAGCGGATAGAGACCGATCAACAGAATGACAAAAACCGCAGGCGCGATCAGCAAGTATTTGAACACCCGCTCACTGTCGATTGTTTTTGAAATCGCGCTAGACATGTCCTGGCTCATCCGTTTGATTTTCACTCGTCCCACCCCTGGAGTGGTGCCGCCGCTCCAGGGGTGGTTTTTGTTGCCAAAGGGCCAAGGCTAGTTGGGATAGGCGTTTGGCTTGTTGGCCCAGTCGGTGTAGACGCGTTTTTGCTTGTCGACGCCGATACGCTCGGTAAGCTTGTCCCACTGCGCCGCCATGTCATCAAGGATCTGTTTGGGATCATCACCCGCCCAAAGACGGCTGATACCCTGACGCAAAGCTTCCTCGTAACGGTCAATCTGGATCAGAGACAGATCAAGTAATCCGGTCTCCGCACCCTTTTTCAGCACATCGAGATAATCACCTGCATTGGGCCATTTTGAACGGTAGTCTTCGTTCGAGAAATGGCTGGTGCGGAATGGGTCACGCAGCGCGAACGGCAGTTGCACCCGTTGCAGGCTGATCTCTTCCGAGTTCATCCACTGGATAAACAGGTAGGCGGCTTCCTTGTGCTTGGATCCCGATGCCACCGACAATGAAAAACCGGCGGCAAGTTCCGGACGACCGCCCGGCGGCAGCGCGTAACCGATCGTGTCGGCAACCGTGGTTTCAGGAATCCAGTTCAGGGCTTCGGTGCCCTTGCCATACCCGGCTGCCCAGCGGCCAACCGGCGGCCAGGAAATCGTCATGGCGATATCGCCGGCCAGGAATGCACTGAAGGCTTCGCCGAAACCCCACTGCTCAACACCCGGGGGCA